>BNJS01000854.1_pt1 | contig 119468 bp, 155 predicted proteins | sample 8540461 | NCBI WGS metagenome assembly BNJS01 (sample SAMD00202454, study PRJDB9452) | human saliva metagenome | isolation source: human saliva | place: Japan | reverse complement strand
TACGTTCTATTTTTTTGATTTATTTCCATCGCTTTTTGCGCTTGGTTTTTTTGCATATCCATCATTCTCAACAGCTTTTTTTCAGTATCTAGTCTGTTTTTGGATAAAGAGCGTTCTCAATCTGTTAACTTCGGGATCTTCAATCTCTAAGCTATTCATTTTTTTGAATTTGCTTACTATGAATTTCCTTAAGCCATTTAAGCACGCTTTTTTGTTTTTGTGCTTTATCGCCAGTTAGATGTTTATTTTCAGCACGGTAATTGTGTGCTTCATGAATGAATTGGTCATCTAAATTTACTGCCATTCTCACAAATTGTCTAAATTCGTATTTTTGCGTTGGCAAAGTTATCAGGCTTAGGACTACTACATGCACTGACAATCAATACCAGAAAAATCATTCGAAGTAATTTCATTTTTAATGCTTCCTAATATGTAAAAACCATTGAACTAAATCAATAAAAAATACCCCTCGAGGTGAAACTAGCATTTTCTGCAATGACACGACGGATTGGGTTCTAATTAAAGTGCGGTCAAAATTTTCATTATTTTTTGACCGCACTTTTTATTCTCCTGTCAGCCAACTTGCGAGCAAAATAACGATAGTGAAAAATAGCGAACCAAATAAGGTGAAGTTTAGTACTTTTTCGATTAATTTCGGCATTATGTTGGCGTCGTTCTTCGAGTTTTTGTTTGTAAATTTCAAGATCTTCTTCTTTAAAAGAAAAACCACAATTTGGACAAAATTGGGCAGATTCGCTGATTTTTTTACGACATTCTGGGCAGCGGGTGAGAGCCATTGATGATCCTTTTTTAATTATTTTAATTTATAAACATATTGTAAGTGAAAAAAACGTAATGATAAACGTGACATGGATCACAAAATTGAAACAATATAAAAATTAAAATTTTGATTTTGATGATTTTCACTTAGAATACCGCCGACGAAGTCTAGTATATGACTAAATTTCGGTATTCATTTATTCCTGAGGAGTATTTTTATGTTGTGGTTTTTCTTCTGCGTGGCGTTATTGCTTGCAGGTTATTTCTTTTATAGTCGAGTGATTGAGCGCATTTTTGTGATCAATCCAAATCGTCAAACGCCAGCGTATGCCATGAATGATGGCGTTGACTATATGCCAATGTCTAAAACCAAGATTTGGTTAATTCAATTATTAAACATTGCTGGTACAGGTCCAATCTTTGGTCCGATTCTTGGTGCGTTATACGGACCAGTTGCTATGCTTTGGATCGTAGTTGGTTGTATCTTTGCTGGTGCAGTACACGATTATTTCTGCGGAATGTTAAGTGTGCGTAATGGCGGGGCATCTATGCCAAACCTTGCAGGTAAATACTTAGGTCGTCCAGTTAAAGCATTCATTAACGTATTAGCTGTTGTGCTTTTATTATTAGTGGGTGTGGTATTCGTTGCAAGTCCTGCTCAATTAATGGGTACAATTACGATGGACGTATTCGGTGCTGCAACAAGTAGCATTTCTATTAGCAATGCGGAAGAAATCCATCAAGCAGCTGAAGCGGGCGGTATCACCGTTTGGGGTATGGACAAAGCGACTGTTATCAGTGTTTGGACTGCTATCATCTTCATTTACTATATTCTTGCGACATTACTTCCAGTTGATAAAATCATCGGTCGTATCTATCCGTTCTTCGGCGCATTATTGCTCTTTATGTCTGTAGGTATGGTATATGGTTTAGTCAGTGCAGATCTTAGCTCAGCGGATCCAATTTCTTTCTATCGTTCTGTGGACGGTATGTCTTTTGAGAAATTCTTCCAAAACTTTGAAACCCGTGCAGATTTACCATTATGGCCACTCTTGTTCTTAACAATCTCTTGTGGTGCATTATCTGGTTTCCACGCAACACAAAGCCCGTTAATGGCGCGTTGTACTGAAAACGAAAAAGAAGCTCGTTTCATTTTCTACGGTGCGATGATCGGTGAAGGTGTGATTGCATTAGTATGGTGTGCGGTTGGTTTAAGTTTCTATGATTCTTTACCAGACTTATTAGCTGCAATTAAAGCAGGTTCTCCTTCTAAAGTGGTTTATGATTCTTCTATCCACTTCTTAGGTCTCGTTGGTGGTATTTTTGCGGTGTTAGGTGTGGTTGTTCTTCCAATTACATCAGGCGATACAGCATTCCGTGCGGCACGTCTTGTTATTGCAGAATTCTTCAACTTAGAACAAAAAACCTTAGCTAAACGTTTAATAATTGCTGTTCCATTATTTACGCTTGGTTTTATCGTATCAAAAATCGACTTCTCAATCTTATGGCGTTACTTCACTTGGGCAAACCAAACCACAGCAATGGTAATGTTATGGACTGCAGCAGCATACTTATACCGTTATAATAAATTCCACTGGGTATGTACAATCCCTGCGGTATTTATCAGTACAGTATGTTTCACTTACCTAGCATACAACAAATTGGTTTCGGTTTAGACTATCAATTATCTGTTTATATCGGCTTAGGTTTAACAGCTCTTTGTTTAGTATTATTCTTCACACAGCTTAAACCATTAGGTGCACGTGACGAAGAAGCTTATGTAAATAACTAGTCAAATTGAGTTAAAAATTGAAAAACCGTTTGAGGAAAACCTCAAACGGTTTTTTTATTTATTTTATTACCAAAATTTACCAATCTTTACGTTTTAATTGCTTGCAAGTTAAGGTTACAACCGATAAACTTACACAAAGTGGTGAAAAGTGGAATTTTGTGGAGAATTCTGCTAATTTTTCTAAAAATAAACGTTTAAAGGTAGAAAAATGTTTCGTGGTGCAGCAGCGGTAAATTTAGATGCGAAGGGTCGTGTAGCGATTCCTACTCGTTATCGCGCTGAAATCATGGAAAAGAACCAAGGCCAAATGGTTTGTACCGTTGATATTCGTCAGCCTTGCTTATTGCTTTATCCTTTAGATGAGTGGGAAAAAATCGAACAAAAACTACTTTCACTCTCCAACTTTGACCCAAATCAACGCCGTTTACAACGTGTTATGCTCGGTTATGCCACTGAATGTGAAATGGATGCGCAAGGTCGTATCTTATTAAGTGGTCCATTACGTCAACACGCAAAATTAGAAAAAGGCTTAATGTTGGTAGGGCAGTTGAACAAATTTGAAATTTGGAGTGATACCGAATGGTATGCACAAATTGATGAAGATATCGAAATTGGCTCAAGTGCTGAATTCGGAGCTTCTGAAGAACTAAAAATGCTGTCATTATAGAACAGCAGCACTAGCAGGATAAGCGGTGCTTGCGCCGCTCTATCTTCTCTTTATCGATTTTGATTTAACGTTTACTTATGACTATGCAAAATTCCTTTTCTGCACCTGAACATATCACGGTTTTGCTTCACGAAGCGGTGAATGGTTTGGCGTTGAAAGAAAATGGAATTTATATCGATGGTACCTTTGGTCGTGGTGGTCATTCTCGTCTAATTCTCTCCCAACTTTCTGAAAATGGTCGTTTAATTGCTATTGATCGCGATCCTCGTGCCATTGCTGAAGCTGAAAAAATTCAAGACCCTCGTTTTCATATTGAACATAATAGCTTTTCTCACATTCCAGACATCTGTCAAAAACTCGATTTAGTTGGTAAAATTGACGGCATTTTGCTGGATTTAGGGGTGTCATCTCCACAGCTTGATGAAGCTGAGCGTGGTTTCAGTTTTATGAAAGATGGTCCGTTAGATATGCGCATGGATACCACACAAGGTTTATCAGCAGCAGAGTGGCTAAAACAAGTATCCGTTGATGATTTAACTTGGGTGTTAAAAACCTTCGGCGAAGAGCGTTTTGCAAAACGAATTGCCACTGCCATCGTAGAATTTAATAAAAGTGCGGTCAAAAATGGCACAGAATGTTTAAGTCGTACTTCTCAGCTTGCTGAATTAATTGCTCAATCTGTGCCGTTTAAAGATAAACATAAGCATCCAGCGACTCGTAGTTTCCAAGCCATTCGAATTTATATTAATGCGGAATTAGATGAGTTAGAAAGTGTATTAAATTCTGCATTAGATATGTTGGCCCCTGAAGGGCGTTTATCGATTATCAGTTTCCATTCACTTGAAGACAGAATGGTAAAACATTTCATGCGTAAGCAAAGCAAAGGCGAGGATATTCCAAGAGGCTTACCACTACGTGAAGATCAAATTCAACGTAATCAAAAGTTAAAAATCATTGGTAAAGCAATTCAGCCGAGTGAGGCAGAAATTTCGGCAAATCCACGTTCAAGAAGTGCGGTTTTACGTATTGCGGAAAGGGTGAAATAAGATGTTAGAAAATAGCGAACGTTATCCTTTACAACATATTCTCGTGGAAGATATTTTTTCTTCTAATAAATTAATTGTCGTCTTACTTTTATTAATTTTAGCTTCTGCAATGGGCACAATTTGGATGACGCATCAAACACGGGGCCTAATTTCTGAAAACGGGCAGTTGGTATTACAACACCAAGCCCTTGAAAACGAATATCGCAATTTGCAATTACAAGAAGCAACCGAAAGTGATAATACAAGAGTTGAATCCATTGCGATTGGTACATTAAAAATGCAACGTGTTCAAAGTGAACAAGAAGTAGTTATTTTTGAATAGGGATTTTGAATAAAATGGTTAGATTTAATTCCTCTAAGAAACCAGGAAAGCCAAAGAAAACAATTAGAAAATTGGCTCAACCTGCGTCAGTAAAACCAAACAAACCGAAAATGGTGTTTGAGAAATGCTTCCTTCGTGGTCGTTATCTCATCGCAACGAGTTTTATTTTCTTAGGCCTAGGTGCATTAGTGGCTCGTGCCGCTTATGTGCAATCTGTTAATTCTGAAACCCTTTCTGGTGAAGCGGACAAACGTTCATTACGTAAAGATGATGTGCTTTCTGTTCGTGGTTCAATTTTAGATCGTAATGGCCAATTATTATCGGTGAGTGTACCGATGAGTGCAATTGTGGCTGAACCTCGCTTAATGTTAAAGAAAATGCATTAGAGGATAAAGAACGTATCAAAGCCCTTGCTAACGAATTAAATATGACACCTGCTGAGTTGGTGAAAAAAATTGAGAAAAATCCAAAATCAGGTTTCTTGTATTTAGCACGTCAAGTAGAAGCGGGCAAAGCAAATTATATCCGTGACCTCAAAATTAAAGGTATTTCATTAGAAACTGAACCACGTCGTTTTTATCCACGTGTAGAAGAAGCGGCTCAATTAATCGGCTTTACCAACATTGATGGTAAAGGGATTGAAGGCGTTGAGGCAAGTTTCAACTCAATGTTAGTGGGGAAAGACGGTGCGCGTGTTGTACGTAAAGACAAACGTGGTAACGTGGTTGAGCATATTGCAGATGAGAAAAAATACGATGCACAAGATGTAACCTTAAGTATCGATGAAAAATTGCAATCCATGGTGTATCGCGAAATCAAAAAAGCGGTAACTGAGAACAAAGCTGAATCTGGTACTGCGGTACTGGTAGATGTGCGTACGGGTGAAGTATTAGCAATGGCGACGGCGCCTTCTTACAACCCAAATAACTTGGCTAATGTGAAAGATGAATTAAAACGTAACCGTGCGATTACGGATACCTTTGAGCCAGGTTCAACAGTAAAACCTTTCGTTGTTTTGACCGCACTTCAACGTGGTGCAGCGAGACGTGATGAAGTGATTAATACAGGTTCATTTACTGTGAGTGGTAAAGAAATCGTGGACGTGGCACCTCGCCCACAACAAACCTTAGATGAAATTTTGATTAACTCCAGTAACCGTGGTGTGAGTCGTCTTGCGTTACGTATGCCACCTTCTGCATTAATGGAAACTTACCAAAATGCGGGCTTGGGTAAAGATACAGAGTTAGGCTTAATTGGTGAACAACGTGGTGTATTAAATGCAAACCGTAAACGTTGGGCAGATATCGAACGTGCTACTGTGGCTTATGGTTATGGTATCACTTCAACACCATTACAAATTGCACGCGCTTATGCCACTTTAGGTAGCTTCGGGATTTATCGTCCGCTTTCTATCACAAAAGTCGATCCGCCAGTCATTGGTCAACGTGTATTCTCTGAGAAAAAATCACGAAAGACGTCGTGGGTATGTTAGAGAAAGTGGCAATCAAAAATAAACGTGCGATGGTTGAAGGTTATCGTGTTGGTGTGAAAACAGGTACAGCGCGTAAAATTGAAAATGGTCACTATGTTAATAAATATGTGGCATTTACAGCGGGTATTGCACCAATTAGCGATCCACGTTATGCATTAGTTATTTTGATTAACGATCCGAAAGCAGGGCAGTACTATGGTGGTGCGGTATCAGCACCAGTATTCTCGAGCATTATGGGTTATACCTTACGTGCTAACGGTATTGCACCAGATGCAGAACCAACAGAAAAAACAGCAAGACGTACCGTTCGCTTAAGCGATCAAAAATTTGAAAAAATGAATTAAGAAAAGGCAAAACAATGAAAAAATTGACCGCACTTTTTGATCTTCCGGTGCTTTCAGACATTAATGTGAAGGCGATGGTGTTAGATAGCCGCAAGGTTACCCAAGGTGATTTGTTTGTGGCAGTAAAAGGGCATCGTTTTGATGCGAGTCAATTTGTTCCTCAAGCCATTTCTTCTGGTGCAAGTGCGATCGTTTTAGAAACAGATTTAGAAAATGAGCATTTAAGCATCCAATGGCAAAATAATGTGCCAGTGATTCATTACTATCATTTATCTGCCAATCTTTCTGCATTGGCAGGTAAATTCTATGAATATCCTTCCGAAAAACTAACTTTAGTTGGTGTAACTGGAACAAACGGTAAAACCACGGTTTCTCAATTATTAGCTCAATGGGCAACGATATTCGGCCATAAAGCAGCCGTCATGGGCACCATTGGTAATGGTTTATTGGGTCAAGTTAAAGAGGCAAAAAACACCACAGGCTCAGCCGTTGAAGTTCAAGAAAACCTCGCTGATTTTGTAGAGAAAGGGGCTGATTTTGCTTCTATCGAAGTGTCTTCACATGGTTTAGTTCAACACCGTGTTGAAGCCCTTAAATTTAAAGCCGCTATTTTTACCAATTTAAGTCGTGATCATTTGGATTATCACGAGACAATGGAAAAGTATGCAGAAGCTAAAAAACGCTTTTTCATTGATTTAATGCCTGAATTACAAATTCTCAATGCTGACGATCCAATTGGGTCTGCCTGGTTAAGTGAATTACCAAATGGTATTGCAGTCAGCTGTCGCCCAGATTTTCAACCAACTTCTAAACAATGGCTTTATGCAACACAGATTCGTTTTCACTCACGAAGGTGCGGTGATTGATGTTGCTTCAAGTTGGGGTAATGGCACATTACATAGCCCATTAATTGGCGCTTTTAATGTGAGTAATCTGCTGTTAGCCACGGCTGTTTTATTGGCTTTAGGTTATTCTTTCGACGATCTTATCCGTACGGTTTCACAGCTAAAAGGAGTAAATGGAAGAATGGAATTGATTAAGAAAGCAGGTAAACCAACGGTTATCGTTGATTATGCCCATACTCCGGATGCATTAGAAAAGGCATTAAATGCCGCGCGTGAACATTGTAAAGGCAAACTTTGGTGTATCTTTGGTTGTGGCGGAGATCGTGATGCAGGCAAGCGTCCGCTGATGGCAAAAGCTGCTGAACAGTTTGCAGATTTAGTGATCGTAACCCAAGATAATCCACGTACAGAAGACCCAAATAAAATTGAAGCAGATATCCTGACTGGTTTTAGTCGAATGGAAGATGTTGGTGTGATTCCTGATCGCGAAGAAGCCATCAAATTTACCATTGAGAATGCGGTTGAAAATGATGTGATTGTGATTGCCGGTAAAGGCCATGAAAACTATCAAATCATTGGAGATAAAACACTTCATTTCTCCGATCAAGAAGTGGCTGAAGCCTATTTAACGAAAAAATAAAAAATAGAATGATTAAATTAACTCCCCAACAGCTTGCTCAAATTTTAAATGCTAATCTTACTGGAGATGAGCAGGCCGTTGTTGAAAATATCAATACGGATACGCGTAAATCGGTATCTAACTCACTTTTCTTTGCATTAAAAGGTGAGCATTTTGATGCACATCAATACTTAGATAAAGCCGTTGAGCAAGGTGCGACAGCCTTAGTTGTGCAACAAGCCAACACTGAAATTGCAACGCCACAATTAGTTGTTGCAGATACGCGCTTAGCCCTTGGTCAATTAGCAAAATGGTTACGTGAAAAAATTAATCCTCGTACCGTAGCGATGACAGGCTCTTCAGGTAAAACCACAGTGAAAGAGATGACCGCATCCATTCTGCAACAAACAGCGGACAATCCTGAAGCAGTGCTATTCACTAATGGTAATTTCAACAACGATATTGGCGTACCATTAACGTTATTACGCTTAACCGAACAACATAAATTTGCCGTTATTGAATTAGGTGCCAATCATCAAGGTGAAATTGATTACACCACGCATCTTGCTCAGCCTGAAGCCGCATTAGTGAATAATGTAGCGGCTGCACATTTAGAAGGATTTGGTTCAATTGAAGGTGTAGCACGTGCGAAAGGGGAAATCTATCGTGGTTTAACCCCAAATGGTGTAGCCATTATTAACAGTGAACATGATTATATTGAATTGTGGCAAAAAGAAATAGGTTCCCATGCTATTCAATATTTTAATGGTGGCGATTACAAAGCTGAAAATGTAAAACATTCACCTAATGGCTCGATGTTTACGTTAGTTTCGCCAAAAGGTAGTATTGAAATTAATTTGCCTTATTTAGGTGAGCATAATGTAAAAAATGCTTTGGCAGCGACCGCGCTTGCTATGAATGTGGGCGCGAGTCTTGCTGATGTTAAAGCCGGTCTTGAACATCGCTCTCAAGTAAAAGGACGCTTATTCCCGATTCAAGTGAATGAAAATCTCCTTTTATTAGATGATACTTACAATGCGAATGTCGATTCTTTACAAGCTGCGATTGATGTTTTAAAAGGTTATGATGCTTTTCGTATTCTACTCGTGGGCGATATGAAAGAATTAGGCGAGGATAGTCTAAAATGTCATCGACAAGTGGGTGAGCATGCAAAACAAGCTAAATTAGATTTAGTGCTTTCTTACGGAACGGAAAGTGCGGTCATTTCTGAAGCTGTTTTGGGAAAACATTTTACAGATAAAGCTGAATTGACAGCTTATGCGTTAGATATTATTAAACAGAAATTACAAGAAAACCAAAAAGTCGTCGTATTAGCGAAAGGCTCGCGCTCAATGAAAATGGAAGAGACGATTTATTCATTAAAGGATAGCTTATGTTAGTTTGGCTTGCTGAATACTTAGTTCGCTATGAAACGGCATTCAATGCCATTTCCTATATTACCGTACGTGCGATTTTGGCATTATTGACCGCACTTTTCATTTCTTTATGGATTGGTCCGAAAGTGATCAAACGCCTTCAAATTTTAAAATTTGGGCAAGAAGTGCGTAATGACGGTCCTGAAAGTCACTTTGCGAAAAAAGGCACCCCAACCATGGGCGGTGTGATGATTTTATTCTCCATCGGTGTGAGTACGTTATTATGGGCTAACTTAATGAATCCTTATGTTTGGATTTGCTTATTTGTGTTGTTTGGCTACGGTGCAATTGGCTTTGTGGATGATTTCCGTAAAATCACGCGTAAAAATACAGATGGTTTAATTGCGCGTTGGAAATATTTCTGGATGTCAGTAGTCGCATTAGTAGCGATCATTTGGTTGTATTGGTTAGGTCATGATACAGATGCAACCCGTTTAGTGATTCCATTCTTCAAAGATATCATGCCGCAATTAGGGCCTATTCTATATTGTGTTGTCTTACTTTGTGATTGTGGGCACAGGCAATGCGGTAAACTTAACCGACGGTTTAGATGGTCTTGCCATCATGCCAACAGCGTTAGTCGCAGGTGCATTTGCTTTAATTGCATGGGCGACTGGTAACGTTAATTTTGCAGAATACTTACATATTCCTTATATCAAATATAGTTCAGAAGTCGTAGTGTTCTGTACTGCAATCGTAGGGGCTGGCTTAGGATTCTTATGGTTTAACACTTATCCGGCTCAAGTCTTTATGGGCGATGTAGGTTCTCTAGCACTTGGTGGCGCACTCGGTGTTGTTGCCATCCTTGTTCGTCAAGAATTCTTATTAGTGATTATGGGTGGTGTATTTGTTGTTGAAGCCTTGTCTGTGATTTTGCAAGTGGGTTCTTACAAATTAAGAAAACAACGTATTTTTAGAATGGCACCAATTCATCACCACTTTGAATTAAAAGGTTGGCCAGAACCAAGAGTGATTATTCGGTTTTGGATTATCTCCTTAATGTTGGTGTTGATGGGGCTTGTAACGCTCAAACTAAGATAATTTTTGTAGGGTGCACTTGTTGCACCCTGCGTGATCCCAGAATACGAGAGAAGAAAAACAACATGACAAATCTATATCAAAATAAAACTATCACCATCATAGGCCTCGGAAAAACAGGCCTTTCTTGCGTTGAATATCTTCAATCTCAACAAGCTAATATCCGTGTGATTGATACACGTCAACATCCAGCAGGCGCAGAGCAATTACCTAAAAATGTTCCTTTACACACAGGTAGTCTAAATCAACAATGGTTACTTGAAAGCGATATTATTGTCATTAGCCCAGGGCTCGCGGTAAAAACACCTGAAATTCAGACCGCACTTTCGGCAGGCGTAGAAGTGATTGGAGATATTGAATTATTCTGCCGAGCAGCAACGAAGCCAATTGTCGGGATTACCGGCTCTAACGGTAAAAGCACCGTGACAACATTAGTTTATGAAATGGCGAAATCGGCCGGAATAAAAGTCGGAATGGGGGGAAACATTGGCATTCCTGCGTTGTCATTATTAAATGAAGATTGCGAACTTTATGTATTAGAACTTTCCAGTTTCCAACTTGAAACCACTTATAGTTTAAAAGCGGCTGCAGCGACTGTGCTTAATGTGACTGAAGATCACATGGATCGCTATGTGGATTTAGAAGATTATCGCCAAGCCAAATTACGCATTTACCACAATGCAGAAACAGCGGTAGTGAATTTAGAAGATAAACTCACGTTTGGCGAAGGTGAAAATCAAGCTAAGAAGGTTGTGTCTTTTGCTGAAAATCAAGCGGATTACTGGCTAAAAACCGAAAACGGTAAACAGTACTTAATGGCGAAAGAGGAAGTCATTTTACCTTGTGATGAAGCGACCTTAGTTGGCCGTCATAATTACATGAATATTTTAGCCGCTACAGCATTAGCGCAAGCAGTAGGTATAAATTTAGAGGCAATTCGTACCGCACTTCGTCAATTTAAAGGCTTAGAGCATCGTTTCCAATTAGCCCATCAAGCGAATGGTGTTCGTTGGATTAATGATTCTAAAGCCACCAATGTAGGTAGCACCGTTGCAGCATTGGCAGGGTTATATGTTGAGGGAACGTTACATCTTTTATTAGGTGGTGATGGTAAAGGGGCAGATTTTTCTGAACTCGCTGATTTAATCAACCAACCTCATATTTCAACCTATTGCTTTGGTCGTGATGGCAAACAACTCGCAGCACTTTCAAGTCAAAGCCATTTGTTTGAAACTATGGAACAAGCCATTTCATTTTTACGTCCACATTTAAAATCAGGCGATATGGTGTTATTATCTCCTGCTTGCGCAAGTTTGGATCAGTTTGCCTCTTTTGAAAAACGTGGCGAAGAGTTTACTCGTTTAGCAAAATTAGCTTAAAGAATTAGGGTAGTAATGGAATTTATCAATAAAATTAAACAAAATTATGAACAATGGGCGAGAGTGACACCGCAAGGATTACTTTACGATCGCGCATTGTTTTGGCTTTTTGTCGTGCTATTGCTGATTGGTTTAGTAGCGGTAACTTCTGCTTCAATGCCTTACAGTGCACGCGTATTTAATGATACATTCTATTTTGCTAAACGTGATGCCGTTTATGTCTTACTTTCTTTAGCGACTTGTTATTTAACTCTCCAAATTTCTTCTTCTCAATGGGAAAAGTGGCACGCTAAAATTTTCTTACTAGCCATTGTTTTATTAATACTGGTTCTCGGTATCGGTACTTCTGTTAATGGTGCAAAACGTTGGATTTCTTTGGGGATTTTAAATTTCCAGCCTGCGGAATTTGCTAAGTTAGCTTTAACCTGTTTCCTCGCGAGCTATTTTACGCGTCGTTATGATGAAGTTCGAGGTAAAAAATTCAGTGCGGTTAAGCCTTTCATTGTGATGGGGGTATTAGGCGTATTCTTACTCGCTCAACCTGACTTAGGGAGTACAGTGGTACTATTTGTGATCACTTTCGGTATGCTTTTTATTGTCGGTGCAAATTTTTGGCAATTTATTTTGCTAATTGGTACAGGCATACTTCTCTTTATTTGGTTAGTCCTTTCTGCCTCTTATCGTTTAAAACGGTTTACCGGTTTCTTAGAGCCGTTTAAAGATCCTTACGGAACAGGATTTCAGTTAACGAATTCATTGATGGCGTTTGGTCGTGGTGAAATTAGTGGGGAAGGGCTCGGTAACTCTATTCAAAAACTCGATTATCTTCCTGAAGCACATACTGACTTTATCATGGCGATTATTGGTGAAGAATTCGGTTTTATTGGTATTTTTGTTGTTGTCATTCTTTTAGGTTTATTGATTTTCCGTGCGATGAAAATCGGACGTGAATCCCTCATGTTAGAGCAACGTTTCCGTGGCTTTTTTGCTTTAGGCATTAGTTTCTGGATTTTCTTCCAAGGTTTCGTCAATCTAGGCATGGCCTTAGGGATGTTACCAACAAAAGGTTTAACTTTCCCATTAGTGAGTTATGGTGGTTCAAGTATCATTATTATGTCGGCAACCGTGGGCATTTTATTGCGTATTGACCATGAAAATAGATTACAACGTGGTGGTCAAGCGCGTTTGAGAGATGATTAGGGATATTTATGAGTAAAAAATTATTAGTTATGGCGGGCGGTACTGGTGGACATGTTTTCCCCGCCATCGCTGTTGCTCAAACCTTACAAAAAGAAGGTTGGGAAATTTGCTGGTTAGGCACCAAAGATCGCATGGAAGCACAGCTTGTACCAAAACATGGTATTCCGATTCGTTTTATTCAAATTTCAGGGTTGCGTGGAAAAGGCATTAAAGCATTACTTGGCGCGCCTTTTGCTATTTTAAGAGCGGTATTGCAAGCTCGTAAAATTATTCAAGAATATCAACCTAATGCGGTATTAGGCATGGGTGGTTATGTATCAGGCCCTGGTGGTATTGCTGCAAAACTTTGTGGTGTGCCAGTTATTTTACATGAACAAAATGCCGTAGCAGGCTTAACCAATGAATGGTTGGCTAAAATTGCAACACGTGTATTACAAGCTTTTCCAACGGCATTTAAAGATGCCGAAGTTGTAGGAAATCCGGTTCGCCAAGATTTATTTGAAATGCCATCACCACAAGCACGTTTTTCAGAAAGAAGCGGAAAATTGAGAGTACTTGTCGTGGGGGGAAGCCAAGGGGCTCGCGTACTCAATCAGACTATCCCACAAGTTGTTGCTCGTTTGGCAGATAAATTAGAGGTTCGTCATCAAGTGGGGAAAGGTTCTGTTGAAAGTGTGACCGCACTTTATGGTGAACATGCAGATTCGGTCAAAATTACAGAATTTATTGATGATATGGCGGAAGCTTACGCTTGGGCAGATGTGGTGATTTGTCGCTCTGGTGCACTAACAGTATGCGAATTAGCTGCTGTGGGGACGCCTGCGATTTTTGTACCATTCCAGCATAAAGATCAACAACAATATTTAAATGCGAAATATCTTGCCGATGTAGGCGCAGCAAAAATTATTCAGCAAAATGAATTAAATGCGGATGTGTTGGTCGATTTCTTAGAAAAAACAGATCGTGAAACATTACTAGCGATGGCGATTAAGGCAAAAGAAATGTCGGCCCCATTGGCAGCTAAACGTGTAGCTGATGTTATTGTAGAGAACGCGAAATAAGAACAGCGAAGTTGAGGGATAGTAAATAAACCCTTAACCTAAAAGTGCGGTTAAAAATAAAGGTGAAATAATATGAAACATATTTCGGACGAAATTAGAAAAATTATCCCTGAGATGCGTCGGGTTCAACAAATTCATTTCATTGGTATCGGTGGTGCTGGTATGAGTGGAATTGCCGAAATTTTATTAAATGAAGGTTATGATATCTCTGGTTCCGATATTGCAGATGGTGTCGTGACTCAACGTCTTGCTCAAGCTGGCGCAAAAATTTTCATTGGTCACCAGGCTGAAAATGTGAAAGGGGCAAGTGTCGTTGTGGTATCAAGCGCGATCCATGAAGATAACCCCGAATTAATCGCTGCTAAACAAAATCGTATTCCTGTGATTCAGCGAGCACAAATGTTAGCTGAAATTATGCGTTTCCGTCATGGTATAGCGGTTGCAGGGACTCATGGAAAAACCACAACCACTGCCATGATTTCGATGGTGTATACTCAAGCGAAACTGGATCCAACCTTCGTTAATGGTGGCTTAGTTAAATCTGCCGGTAAAAACGCGCATTTAGGTGCAAGCCGTTATTTAATCGCAGAAGCGGATGAAAGTGATGCATCTTTCCTACACTTGCAACCTATGGTTTCTGTGGTAACCAATATTGAACCGGATCATATGGATACGTATGGCGGTGACTTTGAAAAGATGAAAGCCACTTACGTGAAGTTCTTACATAACTTACCATTCTACGGTTTAGCGGTTATGTGCGCAGATGATGCGGTATTAATGGAACTTGTTCCTCAAGTTGGACGCCAAGTGTTAACGTATGGTTTCAGCGAGCATGCTGACTATCGTATCGAAGATTATGAACAAACCGGTTTCCAAGGTCACTACACTGTAGTTTGCCCAAGTGGTGAACGCATCAATGTATTATTGAATGTGCCAGGTAAACATAATGCGTTAAATGCGACGGCGGCACTTGCAGTAGCAAAAGAAGAAGGCATTGGCAATGAAGCGATTTTAGAAGCGCTTGCTGATTTCCAAGGTGCGGGCAGACGTTTTGACCAATTAGGCGAGTTTATTCGTCCAAATGGTAAAGTACGCTTAGTGGATGATTATGGCCATCACCCAACAGAAGTTGATGTAACAATTAAAGCGGCCCGTGAAGGCTGGGGAGATAAACGTATTGTCATGATCTTTCCAACCTCACCGTTATTCACGTACTCGCGATTTATTTGATGAATTCGTGCAAGTATTATCCCAAGTGGATGCATTGATTATGTTAGACGTGTATGCGGCAGGCGAAGCGCCAATTGTCGGTGCAGATAGTAAAGCACTTTGTCGTTCTATTCGTAATCTAGGAAAAGTCGATCCAATTTTAGTTTCTGATACGGAACAACTTGGCGATGTATTAGATCAAATTATTCAAGATGGTGATTTAATTCTTGCCCAAGGTGCGGGAAGTGTAAGCAAAATTTCTCGTGGTTTAGCTGAGAACGTTGGAAAGCATAAATACACCTGAAAAAAATAACCGCACTTTTGATGAAAGAATAAAAAGAAAACAGGATAAAAACAATGAATTTAAAACAAGAAAAAATTGCTGTGTTGTTAGGCGGCACATCAGCTGAACGTGAAGTTTCTCTTAATTCTGGCGCAGCCGTGTTAAACGCATTAGTGAGCCAAGGTTATAATGCTCATGGTATCGATCCTAAAGAATATAATGTCGCGAATTTAAAGGCTGATGGTTTTGATCGTGTCTTTAACATTTTACATGGTCGCGGTGGTGAAGATGGCACCATGCAAGGTTTATTAGAACAAATCGGTTTGCCTTACACTGGTTGTGGCGTGATGGCTTCAGCGTTAACCATGGATAAAATGCGTACTAAAATGTTATGGAAAGCCTTTGGTTTACCTGTTGCTGATATGGAGATTGTGACCAAAGAAAACGCTCACGAACTAAACCCACAAGCCGTGGTCGAAAAGTTAGGTTTACCTTTGATGGTTAAGCCATCTCTTGAAGGTTCAAGCGTGGGTTTAACGAAAGTAAAAGCAGTCGAAGAATTAAAAAGTGCGGTCGATTATGCACTTAAATTTGATAACACCATTTTGATTGAAGAATGGTTGGCTGGCGATGAATTAACTGTGCCTGTTTTAGGTGGCGAAGTATTGCCCGCTGTTCGCATTGTGCCAGAAGGTGAGTTTTATGATTACGATGCGAAATATATTTCAGATAACACTCAATATTTTTGTGCCCTGCTGGCCTTTCAGCTGAACGTGAGCAAGAATTAGCGAAATTAGTTAAACGTGCTTATGACGTTGTGGGTTGTCGTGGCTGGAGCCGCATTGATGTGATGACTGATGCACAAGGTGATTTCCGTTTAGTCGAAGTAAACACGAACCCTGGCATGACAAGTCACAGTTTATTCCCTAAATCTGCATCAACAGTCGGTATTTCATTTGAACAACTCGTCGTGAAAATTTTGGAGTTGAGTGCGTAATGAATGTAATTAAGCGCAAAAATACACCGCCAACGCAATTTGGTCGCTCATCTAACGGAGAAGGTAAATTCCGTTTTATGTTGCAGATTAAACTTGCTTTGGTGTTACTTTGTGCGGGGTCTAGGGTATTTCGTTTATTCAAACTGGCAGAGTTTGGCTTGAAAGCTTAGACGGTGATAGAAAAATTACTGCCTATGCATTAGTGGGCCAAAATGAATTTACCACTTATCCGGATGTGCAAGATGTGTTGCTTAAAATGGGATCTCTCAAGGGTTTTTGGGGGACAAGACGTTAAGCAAATTCAAGAGCAGCTTGAAACGATTCCTTGGGTAAAAGGTGCGGTGGTCCGTAAAATTTGGCCAAATCGTTTAAGTATTTGGCTATCAGAATATCAGCCAGTTGCAATTTGGAATAAAACAGAGTTCGTCACAAAAGAGGGAACGGTTTTCCAATTACCGATGGATAAGTTAAAAGAAAAAGCTTTACCTTATTTAGGTGGCCCAGATTATCAAAGCTTGAAAGTATTAGAAGCTTGGAACCAAATTTTCGCTGATTTTAAAGCCAAAAATTTAGTGGTTAAAGGTGTTCGAATTGATGATCGCGGTGCATGGCAAGTTACGCTCGATAATGATATAGTATTGAAACTTGGGCGCGGAGATTGGAAACCAAAATTAGATCGATTTGTAACGATTTATCCACAAATTGAAGTGCCTGAAGGTAAACGAATTGATTATGTAGATTTGCGCTATGCATCTGCATCAGCAGCGGTTGGATTGACAGAGAAATAAAAATAATTCATTGGGTGTAATAAGAAAATGGGAAAAGAGTTAGAACCGAAAGTCATTGTAGGTCTTGAAGTTGGTACATCAAAAGTTGTTGCTGTTGTTGGGGAAGTGCTTCCTGATGGCGTAGTAAATGTACTTGGCGTGGGTAGCTGTCCATCGAAAGGGATTGATCGTGGCAGTATTACTGATTTAGATGCCGTTGTTAACTCTATCCAACGTGCTATTGAAGCGGCTGAATCAATGGCTGATTGCCAAATTATGAGTGTGACTCTTGCAATTACGGGTGAACATATTCAAAGCCTGAACGAGAGCGGTTTTGTTGCTATTTCTGATAATGAAGTGACTCAAGATGAAATTGATGATGCTTTACATACAGCAAGCTCAGTAAAATTACCCGAAGGCCTTTCTTTATTACACATTATTCCTCAAGAATACGCGGTAGATAAACAAGTTAATATTAAAAATCCATTAGGTTTACAAGGTGTTCGTTTGAAAGCAAATGTACACTTAATCGCTTGTCACCAAGACTGGCAAAATAACTTGAAAAAAGCAGTTGAACGTTGCGGATTACAAGTTGATAAAGTCGTGTTCTCCGGCTTTGCAGCAACGCATTCTGTTTTAACCGAAGATGAAAAAGACTTAGGCGTGTGCTTAATCGATTTCGGCGCGGGTACTATGAATGTGATGGTTTATACCAATGGTTCATTACGCTTTAGCAAGGTTATTCCTTATGCAGGCAATATTGTCACGAATGATATTGCTCATGCATGCACCGTTTCTCGTGCAGAAGCCGAACGTATTAAAGTGAATTATGCAAGTGCATTGTATCCAGCGCGTCTACATGGCGATAAAAAAATTGAAGTGGCAAGTATTGGTGGGCGAGCACCACGCGCTTTAACAAAAAGTGATTTATCTTTAATCACTTCAGCAAGATATATTGAACTATTAGGCGTTGTTAAGGACGAATTAGATAAGCTCAAAGCAGATTTAGAAACTAAACACATTAAATTTGAATTAATTGCGGGTATTGTTATCACCGGTGGTGGTGCACAGATTGAAGACTTAAAAGATTGTGCATCAAGTGTATTTGGTTGTCAGGTGCGTATTGGTAGTCCATTGAATATTACAGGCTTAACGGATTATGTAAATCGTCCGCAATATTCAACTGTAGTTGGATTACTACAATATCATCATCAAAATAGTGATAATGATCCTGTAGATAGTAACTATGGTGATGAAGGTGTTGGTAGAAAATTCTGGAAAGGCCTTAAAAATATTTTCAACAAAGTGAAATCAGAATTTTGATAATTTTGACTTTTTCATTTACAATGAGAAAGATTTAACTTTTATTAATATGCTAGCAGAGTATTAGCAGTAACGGAGAACAGCAAATGTTATACCCAGAGTATGGTGATTTTGAAGAGCAAACAGGTGCACTGATTAAGGTTGTCGGTGTCGGTGGAGGCGGCGGTAACGCAGTTAACCACATGGTTGCTAACATGGTGCAACAAGAATTCAATGGTAATTTCTTGGGCGAAAGTGCAATTGATAGCGATGAGCACGGTAAGATTGTATTCTATGCGGTGAATACCGATGCACAAGCATTACGCAAAAGCCAAGTTCAACAAACTGTACAAATTGGTGGGGCAACAACGAAAGGTCTTGGTGCGGGCGCAAACCCAAATGTAGGTCGTAAAGCGGCTGAAGATGACCAAGAAGAAATCCGTAAAATGCTTGAGGGTGCAGACATGGTCTTTATCGCAGCCGGTATGGGCGGTGGTACAGGTACTGGTGCGGCACCAATCGTTGCTAAAGTAGCGAAAGAATTAGGCATTTTAACTGTTGCTGTTGTTACTAAGCCATTTAGCTTTGAAGGCAAAAAACGTATGCAATTTGCTGAATTAGGGATTAAAGATCTTTCACAATATGTGGATTCAATGATCATCATTCCTAACCAACAAATTCAAAAAGTTCTCCCGAAAAATGCAACATTAATTGATGCTTTTGCTGCTGCAAATGACGTATTACGTAACTCTGTCATGGGCATCTCCGATATGATTACCTCTCCGGGTTTAATCAACGTGGACTTTGCTGACGTAAGAACCGTTATGTCAGAAATGGGCCAAGCAATGATTGGTTTCGGCTCTGCTCAAAGTGAACCAGGTGCGGGTCGTGCAGAAGAAGCAGCGCGTCTTGCGATTAAAAATGATTTATTAGAAAAAGTCGATCTTTCTAATGCTAAAGGTATCCTTGTTAATATTACCTCAGGCATGGATCTCGGCTTTGATGAATTTAACGTGGTGGGTGACACAGTAGGTAGCTTTGCATCAGAGGACGCAACTATCGTAGTAGGTACCAGTTTAGTTCCTGAAATGAGCAATGAAATTCGTGTAACGATCGTTGCGACAGGTTTAGGTGATGTAGTTTCAGCAGAGCCTGTAGTGATTGCTCGTCCTCAAGCGACAGTGCAACAAGCTCAAGTTCAACAACCTGTAGCGCAAGAAACGATTCAACCACAACCGCCAGTTGGTTTACATGGTTTAGATGCATTAAGACATAATCCACAACCAGCACCAGCACAGGAACAAAATTCGCAATATGGTAACTTAAATAAACCGCTTGATCCAAGCCGTTTAGAACAGTTAAGAAACAATCCTAATTTCTTCAATCCGGCATCATTTGGTCGTGATGAGAAATAAGAGTAAAAGTAATCTTGTTGTGAAGCAATAAGGTAAAAGAGATGATTAAACAAAGAACATTAAAACAAAGCATTAAAGTCACAGGTGTAGGCTTACATAGCGGTAAAAAAGTAACATTAACGTTGCGCCCGGCTATGCCGAATACAGGCGTGATTTACTGTCGTACTGATCTGAATCCACCGGTGACTTTCCCGGCGAATGCGGATTCAGTGCGCGATACAATGCTTTGTACTGCACTTGTGAATGAACAAGGTGTGCGTGTTTCAACCGTAGAACACTTAAACGCAGCATTAGCTGGTTTAGGTATCGATAATATCATTATCGAAGTTGATGCACCTGAAATTCCAATCATGGACGGTAGTGCAAGCCCATTCATTTACTTGCTTTTAGATGCAGGTATTGAAGAACAAAATGCACCGAAGAAATTTATTCGTATTAAGAAAAATGTACGAGTAGAAGACGGTGACAAATGGGCAGAATTCAAACCTTACAATGGTTTCCGTTTAGATTTCACAATCGACTTTGATCATCCTGCGATTAGTAAAAATGTACGCAATTACGTGATGGATTTCTCAGCACAAGCATTCGTACATCAAATTAGTCGTGCAAGAACCTTTGGTTTCATGAAAGATATTGAGTATCTTCAATCTCAAGGTCTTGCGTTAGGTGGTAGCTTAGATAATGCAATCGTGTTAGATGATTACCGTATCTTAAATGAAGATGGATTACGTTTCAGAGATGAATTAGTTCGTCATAAGATGCTTGATGCGATTGGCGATCTTTATATGTGTGGCTATAACATCATCGGTGATTTCAAAGCTTATAAATCTGGTCACGGTTTAAATAACAAGCTACTACGAGCTGTACTTGCCGATCAGGAAGCGTGGGAATTTGTTACCTTTGAAGATAAGAAACAAGTTCCACAAGGTTATGTTGCGCCTGCGCAGGTACTCATCTAACAATGTTTTGTTGAAAAGCTATACTTCTTTTCGGGAGTATAGCTTTTTTATTTCCCATCTTGCTCTGTTATTTTTGTTTTCTGCGAAGGTAAAGAGCGGTCAAAAATAGAGGTGTTTTTTATTATGAAAAAATTATTTACCGTGCTTCCTCTTGTGCTAGCAACTTCTGCAGCAATGGCATATGAACAAGATAAAACCTATCAATTTACCATATTGCACACCAATGATACGCACGGACATTTTTGGCCGAATGCAAAAGGTGAATATGGCTTTCCAGCACACAAAACAATTGTTAATCGCGTAAAAGCTGAAGTCGAGCAAAAAGGTGGCTCACTCGTTTTATTAAATGCAGGTGATTTTAATACTGGTGTACCTGAGTCAGATATGCAAACGGCAGAACCTGATATTAAAGCAATGAATGCGATGGGCTATGAAGCAACCGTATTAGGTAACCACGAGTTTGATAATCCATTACAAATTCTTGATATGCAAGAAAAATGGGCGAACTTCCCATTCTTATCTGCAAACGTGATTAATACTAAAACAGGTAAAACCTTAGTTAAGCCTTATACCATTTTAAATAAACAAGATCTTAAAATTGCCGTGGTAGGTTTAACCACAGAAGATACTGCAAAATTAGGTAACCCAGAATACCTTCACAATGTGAAGTTTGAAGATCCAACAACATCAGCAAAAGCCACATTAAAAGCGCTAAATGAAACCGTTAAGCCCGATGTAAAAATCGCTTTAACACATATGGGCTATTACTATGATGCGAAACATGGGTTCAAAATGCACCTGGTGATGTAAGTCTTGCACGTAATTTAGATAAAGGCGCATTCGATATGATTATCGGTGGTCACAGCCATGATCCGATTTGTGTGGATGACAAAGGTGTATGGATTAAAGATTATCAACCAACTCAGCTATGTAAACCGGATTTCCAAAATGGTACTTGGATTATGCAAGCCTTTGAATGGGGTAAATACGTTGGTCGAGCTGACTTTGAGTTCAAAAATGGTGAATTAAAATTAGTGAATTATCAATTAATTCCAGTGAACTTGAAGAAAAAAGTGAAAAAAGAAGACGGTAAAACAGAATATGTGAACTATGCGGAAGAGATTCCACAAGATCCAGAAATGGAAAAACTTTTAAAATCTTACCAAGATAAAGGTGATGCTTTATTAAGCCAAAAAGTGGGGAAATTAAACGGTAAGTTAGAAGGTGATCGTACCATTATTCGTTTTGAACAAACTAACCTTGGTCACTTAATTGCAGAAGCACAACGTCAAAAAGCGAAAGCAGACATTGGTATCATGAACTCAGGTGGTATTCGTGATTCTATCCAAGAAGGTGATGTGACTTATAAAGACATTTTAAAAATCCATCCATTTGGTAACATTGTGAGCTATTTTGAATTAACCGGTAAAGAATTATTGGATTATTTAAATGTGGTGGCATTGAAAGAAGTGGATTCTGGTGCCTATGCACAATATTCAGGTATCAGCATGACAGTGAATCGTGCGGATAAGAAAGTTGAAAATGTGAAAATTCAAGGTAAACCATTGGATTTAAATAAAACTTTACCGTATTTCTGTACCAAGTTATAATGCTGCAGGTGGAGATGGTTATCCGGTTATGACCAAAAATCCAACTTTCGTTAACACTGGTTTTATTGATGCGGATGTTTTAAAAGAATTTTTTGAGAAAAATTCACCTATTAATGCGGAGAAATACATCCCTCATAATGAAGTAACCTTTAAGTAAGGAATGAAATGGCATTAGATTTATCAGAAATTCGTCAGCAAATTACGCAAATTGATCGCAGCTTGTTAAAGCTGCTTTCAGAGCGTCATCGCCTGGCATATGATGTAGTAAGAAGCAAAGAAGTGACGCAAAAAGCGTTGCGCGATTTAGAACGTGAGCAGCAGCTATTGCAAGAGCTTGTGCAATTTTCTGAAAGTCAAAATTATCAGCTTGAACCGCAGTATATTACATCGGTCTTCCAAAAAATCATTGAAGATTCTGTGCTAACACAACAAGTGTATTTGCAGAAAAAGCTCAATGAGCAACGAGAAGAAACGTTACATATTGCTTTCTTAGGCAAGCGTGGTTCTTACTCTAATTTGGCTGCGCGTAACTATGCGGCTCGTTACCATCAACAATTTGCTGAAATCAGTTGCGATTCCTTTGCTCAAATTTTTGAAAAAGTTGAAAGCGGAGAAGCTGATTATGGTGTACTTCCTTTAGAAAACACCACATCTGGTGCAATTAATGAAGTTTATGATTTGCTTCAACATACCACCTTATCTTTGGTGGGCGAGTTGGCTTATCCTATCAAGCACTGTGTTTTAGTGAATGAGCAGGATGATTTAAGCAAAATTGATACACTTTATAGCCATCCACAGGTGATCCAGCAGTGTAGTCAATTTATTCAAAGTCTTGAGCGTGTGCATATCGAGTACTGCGAAAGTAGCTCTCATGCAATGCAGCTTGTGTCAAGCTTGAATAAACCGAATATTGCGGCATTAGGTAATGAAGATGGTGGCAAGCTTTACGGCTTACATGTGTTAAAACATAATATTGCTAACCAAGAGAAACAACATTACTCGTTTTATTGTGGTAGCTAAACAAGCTCGAGAAGTTTCACCGCAAATTCATACGAAAACTTTATTGTTGATGACAACATCGCAACAAGCGGGTTCTCTAGTGGATGCTTTACTTGTGTTTAAAAAGCACGGTATTAATATGACCAAGCTTGAATCTCGTCCCTATTTATGGCAAGCCTTGGGAAGAAATGTTCTATTTGGAAATTGAAGGAAATATTCATCATCCAGATACCCAAATTGCCTTGGAAGAGCTTAAGCAATTCAGTAATTATCTGAAAGTACTTGGTTGTTATCCAAGTGAAATTGTGAAGCCAGCGAAGGTATAACGAAAATAAAAAAGAGCGGTCGATTTAAAACAACGTTAAAATCGACCGCTCTTTTTATCGGGAATTCTTAGGCTTTTTTCAAGAACTCTGATTTCAACATGATTTTGCCACAATCGACATTGTGATCTCCGTTAACTAAACGGATATTTTTGAATTTCGTGCCTTTCTTCAACACTTCAGATGAACCTTTTAATTTTAAATCTTTAATCAAAAGTACATCATCACCATCGGCTAATAAATTACCGTTGCTGTCTTTAACAATCAGTTGATCTTCATCGGCTTCAACTGTTTCGTTACCATTCCATTCATTACCACAATCAGGGCAAACAAAATTCACAGAATCGTGATAAACATATTCACCTTTACATTTTGGGCAAGCTGGCATTTGATCCATTTCTTTTTCCTTCTTTATCTGATTTAAGCAAAGTATAATGCGCACGGAGTATAACAAAAAAGTGACTATTCGCCAAAAAATGGGCAATTTCACGGAATTTATGAGGTATTTATGAAAAAAATCATGCTTTTGAGTGCAGTGATGGGGAGTTTAATCTCAGTTAATGCATTCGCTCACAATATTCAACCTAATCAACTTTTAGCCAATGTAACGGTTTCGGATAAAGGTGAAATCACTTTAAATGGCAATGATGTGGCTTATAAATCATGGAGCTCAACGGCATTACCTGGCAAAGTCCGTGTGATTCAGCATATTGCAGGCAGAAGTGCGGCAAAAGAGAAAAATCAAGCGATGATCGAAGCCATCAAAGCCGCTCATTTTAACCAAGCCAAATATCAAACCACGACGATTATTAATGCTGATGATGCCGTTGTGGGCACAGGCATGTTTGTGAAAAGTAGTGCAGAAAAAGGCAAAAAAGAAAATGCCCACAGCCAAGTGATTTTAGATGATAAAAGTGCGGTCAAAAACGCATGGGAATTGCGTGAAAAAGACAGCGTGATTATTTTGCTTGATAAAACCGGCAAGGTGCAATTTGTGAAAGAAGGGAAATTGACGGATGATGAAGTCAAAGAAGTGATTTCACGTGCAACAGCGTTAATTGCGAAGTAATAGAATAATAAGCGGAAGTTATCTTCCGCTTTTTTATCCTTTGAAATCCTTCATTAATTTTCTCAATGTGCCACAATTTCGTTGAAATTTGCGGCAATGTGTACAGATGGCAAGATGCAAATTGAGCCCAATTTTTTCTTTAGTCATTAATGAGCGTTCTTGCGCATCTGAAATGAGGCGAGTCGCTTGGCGACATTTCATAAAATCACTCCTTAAAGTTTATGAGATAAGCAGTTTTGAAGTTGTAAGCGGGCACGATAGAGTGTCGTGTGCAAGTTACTTATGCTTAGTTGATTTTCTTGGCAAATTTCTTCGGAAGATAATTCCAAAAACTCTCTCATCATAAAAATCTTGGCTTGTTTGGCTGGCAGGCAAGTTAAGCAAGTTTCAAAAATCAGCCAGAATTCTTCAGAATAGACCGCACTTTCGCTCAGTTCGAGATCGAGTGGAGAATGTTCAGCTTTCCAGTGGCCCCCTTCATCAAAGAAATGATTAGTTTGTTCTTCATCTTCAATTTCGGTTTCCAGTACAAATTTGCCTTTCTGGCGAAGAAAATCGATGATTTTATTTTTTAAGATAGCAAAGACCCAGGTTTTAAATGCCGCTTGTCGTTTAAATTGCTCAAGATGGTTAAATGCACTTAAAAAACTCTCTTGCACCAAATCTTCAGCTAATACAGAATCGCCCACCTGTAATGTGGCAAATTTCAGCATTTGCTCTCTAATTTGAGCCAAGTCTTTATTGGAAATTCCAGTTTTCATATTTTTTCCTTGAAAAAAGTGTAAGAAATAGATTTCTCATTCGTCTAATGATAATGAAAGGGGAAACCCTTCCATCCAATGCTAATTATTCACAAATTAAGGAAGATTCAAAATGAAAAATATTACTTCAAAAACAACCTTTACTGCTATTGCTGCACTTTTCTTCGCAACCAGTCTTTATGCGACCGATATGAAATCTAATGAAATGTCGATGGCAAAAGATTCCATGCCGATGACAAAAGATTCCATGCCGATGACAAAAGACGCTATGCCAATGCAAAATGACAAAATGGCATCTGATGGGATGATGAAATCTCATGATATGAAATCTCACGACATGAAAATGGATAATATGAAATCAGAAGGAATGAAATCTGATGATATGAAAACAAAAGAAATGAAAGCAAAAGAAATGAAGAAAAAAGCAAAAACAATGGAAAAACCGAAAATGTAATGCTTTCTTCTTAAAAGAAAAACTGCGGTCAATTTGACCGCAGTTTTTGTATCAAAGTGAGATTATTGTTTACGCCACGTCGTGCCGTTAGGGCCGTCTTCTAACACAATTCCCATTGCAGTGAGTTCATTACGAGCCGCATCTGCAGCAGCCCAATCTTTAGCAGCACGCGCTTCGTTGCGTTGTTTGATGAGCGCTTCAATTTTTGCGACTTCATCATCGTCAGAGCCCGCTTGTAAGAATTTTTCTGGATCTTGTTGAAGTAAACCTAAGATACCCGCTAATTCACGTAAACGAGCAGCAAGACCATTGGCTTTTTCTGCATCTTCAGTTTTCAATTTATTGATTTCACGCGCCATTTCAAATAGGACAGAAAGAGCATTAGGCGTATTGAAATCATCGTCCATTGCTTCACGGAAGGCTTCCACAAAATTTTCACCGCCAAAAGCAACCGCACTTTGATCTGTGCCACGTAAAGCGGTATACAAACGTTCTAATGCACCTTGTGCTAAATTCAGGTTTCTTCACTATAATTGAGTTGGCTGCGATAGTGTGCCGTTAGTAAGAAATAACGCACCGCTTCTGCATTGTAGTGGTTTAATACATCACGAATAGTGAAGAAGTTACCGAGGGATTTCGACATTTTTTCTTTATCTACCATGATCATGCCAGAATGGATCCAATAATTCACATATTGGCCTCCGTGAGCACAGCAAGATTGCGCAATTTCATTTTCGTGATGCGGGAACATTAAATCAGAACCACCGCCGTGAATATCAAAATGTTCACCAAGTTGTTTACAGTTCATCGCTGAACATTCAATGTGCCAACCAGGACGACCAGCACCCCATGGGGATGGCCAACTTGGTTCGTTTTCTTTTGACATTTTCCAAAGCACGAAATCCATTGGATTTTTCTTAATTTCATTAATTTCAATACGTGCACCGGCTTGTAACTGGTCGAGATCTTGGCGTGATAATTTGCCGTATTCCTTAAAGCTTTCCACATCAAACATCACATCGCCATTGTCTGCAACATAAGCATGACCACGTGCAATCAGTTTTTCCACAATCTCAATAATTTCAGGAATATGATGTGTCGCACGAGGCTCAAAATCAGGACGTAGTACGTTTAACGCATCAAAATCTTTATACATTTCTTGCACCATACGATCTACAAGTTGATCGCAGGTTTCTTTGTTTTCTAATGCACGTTTAATGATTTTATCGTCCACATCCGTGATATTACGCACATAAGTCAAATCGTAACCTAAAGAGCGTAAATAGCGAGCAATCACATCAAAACACACAAAGGTACGGCCGTGGCCAATATGGCATAAATCGTAAACGGTCACGCCGCACACATACATACCCACTTTTCCTTCATGGATAGGTTTGAACACTTCTTTTTCTCGAGTGAGGGTATTAAAGATCTTTAACATATTTTTTCTCTTAAAACTGGTTGGAAATACGACCGCACTTTTTCTGCTCATGGTGGCACTTTCTCGCCATTTGTGGAATAATGAATGCCTTAATTTTCAAGAGGAAAACAACATGGTTACATTACACACAAATTTTGGCGATATTAAAATTAAACTTGATTTTGATAAAGCGCCAATCACCGCAGAAAACTTTTTAAATTATTGTAAAAACGGTTTCTATAATAACACAATTTTCCATCGTGTTATTGATGGATTTATGATCCAAGGCGGTGGTATGGAAAGCGGAATGCGTGAAAAAGCAACAAACGCACCGATCCAAAATGAAGCTAACAATCGTTTAAGCAATAAACGTGGCACAATCGCCATGGCGCGTACCTCTGATCCACATTCTGCAACGGCACAATTCTTCATTAACGTGGCAGATAATGACTTCTTAAACTACCGTTCAAAAGAGATGTTTGGTCGTGAAGTGGTACAAGAATGGGGCTATGCCGTATTCGGTGAAGTGGTTGAAGGCATGGATGTGGTTGATAAAATCAAGAAAAGTAAAAACCGGTAATAAAGGTTTCCACCAAGACGTTCCAACAGAAGATGTCGTGATTACATCGGTTTCTGTCGAATAATTAATTCGGTGTGTGGATGCGTAATCTACACACTTTTTTTCTTAAGTGAAATAACGCAATGCCTTTCTTCGATACTCATACCCACCTTGATTATCTTCATCATGACACTGGTGAGCCATTAGCTCAGCTTATGGATAACGCTAAGCAAGCTGATGTGCAAAAAATCTTGATTGTGGCGGTAAAAGAGTCGGATTTTAAAACGATTCAAAATATGACCGCACTTTTCTCTGAGCATCTTTATTGTGGACTTGGGTTGCATCCTCTTTATATCAAAGAGCATCAAGAGCATGATTTAGAGATATTGGATACGGCATTATCTGTTCGTAATCAAAATTGTACAGCCGTAGCAGAAATAGGCTTAGAATGTGCGATTCCAGATTTATTGACGGATGAATTATGGCAAAAGCAACAGCACTTTTTGGAAAGTCAGCTTTATTTAGCGAAGAAATATAATCTGTCGGTCAATTTACATAGCCGAAAATCCCATGAGCAATTATTCCGCTTTTTAAAACAGGCTAATTTGCCAAAATGTGGTGTCGTGCATGGTTTTTCTGGAAGTTATGATCAAGCAAAACGATTTGTGGATTTAGGCTATAAAATTGGCGTAGGGCGGTACTATCACTTATGAACGTGCGAATAAAACGCGTCAAGCGATTGCGAAGTTACCATTAGAGGCGTTGGTATTAGAAACGGATACACCAGATATGCCGGTGTTTGGCTTTCAAGGGACAACCTAATCGACCAGAGCGGATTGTTCACACCTTTGAGGCGTTATGCCGTTTAAGAAGTGAAAATGCTGAAGTGATTAAAGAAACGGCTTGGCAGAATAGCTTAACCTTATTCGGTTAAACCTTAAAACGGTAAATCACTTGATTGGCTGAACCGCGCCAAACCAAGCTTGGGTCAGCCTGTTCTTGTATAAATTTTCCATCAATGAGCACGTCAATATAAGGCAACATTTGACGTTGATAATCATCAAGTTCATCCAGTTTATAACCCGTCCACACCCAAATGTCCTTATCGGGACATTCTTTTTGACACGTTGAACAAAAGGAAGTAAGGCTTCGACATTACGAGGATGCATCGGATCCCCACCAGAAAGCGTGAGCCCTTGACGTTTAATGCGCGTATCTTTTAAATCATTGATGATTTGTTGTTCCATCGCTTCATCAAATAATACGCCATTATCAAAAGACCAGCTCTTTTGATTGTAGCAACCACGGCAACCATGCGTACAACCGCTCACGAAAAGGGTACAACGCGTGCCTTCGCCATTTACAACATCGGTAGGGTAGTATTGGAGATAGTTCATGGTTTTTACCTTAAAAGTGCGGTTGATTTTCTCGTCAAATTCACCGAATTGATAAATTAACCTTTGCAATACAGGGCCAATTCTTGCATAATAGCCCACCTAATCGCATTGCGATATCAATGGAAATCTTCTCGGTCTCTCGCAACGGTGTCCGGTTTACTCGGTCAGGTTCGGAAGAAAGCAGCCAAAGTCGGAATTTCTGTGTGCCGAGAATAAGCTGGGAAGATTTCCACCCAACTTATCCTTTCTTATTTTACACTCGCTCCACTAATTGTTTAAAGAACCCTTTTTCTAATTGCAATAATTCTGCATAAGTGCCTTTTTCAATTAGCTTCGCTTCATCAATCACACAAAGCTCATCAAATTGCTCAATCGCCGTTAAGCGGTGAGTCACCATAATTAAGGTTTTATTTTCAGCATGGGCAAGAATCAAACGCAGAATTTGGCGTTCAGTTTCGCGATCTAAACCTTCGGTTGGCTCATCTAATAATAAAATTGACGCATCATTAAGTAAAATACGTGCTAAGCCCAAACGACGTTGTTCTCCACCCGAAAGTGGACGGCCGCCATCACCTAACCAAATATCTAAGCCTTGTTCTTGTTCCAACAATTTGCCTAAACCAACCTGATTTAACACCTCGATCATTTTTTCATCTGAAATATTGACCGCACTTGCGAATTGCAGATTTTGACGAAGTGTATCGCTAAATACATGAACACGTTGCGTTAAAAAGCAGAATTGGCTGCGTAATGTGTCTTCGGCGTAATCAGCAATCGGCTTGCCAGCAAGAAATAGCTGACCTTGGTTTGCATCGTAATTGCGTACTAAAAGCTGTAATAACGTGGATTTTCCGCTGCCTGTTTTACCTAAAATTGCGACTTTTTTACCTTTTTGAATGGTTAAATTCAAATTCTCTAAAGCACGATTTTGACGTTCAGGATAAGTGAAAGAAAGATCTTTGGTTTCAATTAATGTTGTGGCGTTTTGATCGAACTCCGCTTTGCCATTAAAGGTCACTAATGGTTGCTGCTCGATAATATCTGTCACGCGTTCAGCTGACGCAATGACTTGCCCGATATGTAAGAACGCAGAACCTAATGGCATTAAGATTTCAAATGATGCAAGGGCCGCAAAAGTGAAGAGCGCAATAAACGCCATACGATATTCATCGTTGCCAAATTCCGCTTGTGAGCTAAACCACAACATTGCGGCAATAATCAAACCATTTAAGAAGAGTGAAAGTGCGGTTGAAAATCCACTTAAATTGGCTTCTTTTTGCTGGTCTGCTTGCCAGTTAGCTTCAGTTTTAGCCATGTTATCTTTCAATTTATCTTCGGCATTAAAGAGCAATAATTCCGCTTGTGCTTGGATAAATTCTAAGAATTGGGTGCGATAAAGCGCACGTGAATGCACAAGTTTATCACCAAATTTTTTACCCAGTTGGTAGAAAATGGTTGGAATGACGAATACTAATAAAAGCAGGCTCAAACCTAGACCTAAGGCTAAAGGTGCATTGACGAAACTTAGGCCAATACACATGGCTAGAATCACAAAAATAGCCGTAATAAATGGCGCAATTAAGCGAAGATAAAGGCTATCGAGAGTATCTACATCAGACACTAAGCGGTTTAGCAAATCGCTGTTACGGTAGCGATTTAACACACCAGGGCTTAATGGAATAATTTTCTCAAAAACTTGTACCCGTAATTTAGCCAAAATGCGGAAAGTCGCATCGTGTGTCACCAACTTTTCAAAATAGCGGAAAAGGGTGCGGCTAATAGCAAGCCCACGCACGGAAGCAGATGGATAGAAGAAATTAAATAATGTACCAAGTCCCGCAATTGCTGTTGCTGCTAAAAACCAACCCGATGTGGTCAGTAAGCCAATACTGGATGCTAGGCCTGTGATCATTAAAACCAAGCCTAAAAATAAAGGCAACTTGGCGAATTTAAATAAACGTAAAAAGGGAAGTAAAGCACGCATTATTGAATATCCTCTTTTCGTTGAGCCAATAATTCGGCAAAGAAGCCTTGATCTTTTAATTGGTTGAAATGCCCTTGTTGAACAATTTCACCTTCTTGCATCACTAAAATATTGTCGCATTGTTTCAGATCTTCAATACGGTGTGTGATCATTAAGGTCGTTTGGTTATGGCTCATTTCTGCAAGGGAAGCAAGTACCAGATTTTCGGACTGAGCATCGAGGCTAGCTGTTGGCTCATCGAGTAATAATAAATTGCCTTTGCGTAGTAAAGCGCGAGCGATCGCTAAGCGTTGAGCTTGGCCTACAGATACACCAATGCCGCCATCTTTAATTTCGCTATCCAAGCCTAATTTATCGGTAAACTCTTTTCGCTTGAGCAGAAATCAAGGCTTGCTCAATTTGCTCATCAGTTGCTTGAATATCGCCTAAAAGTAGATTTTCTTTGATGCTACCTTGTAGTAGTAATGGGTTTTGTCCGACCCAAGCAATTTGTTTTGCGCCAGTCGCTTAAACGGCTTTGATTCAGTTCCACACCGTTAATTTTTAAGCTGCCTTCATAAGGCAAGAAACCGAGTAATACATTGATTAAAGAGGTTTTTCCTGCACCACTTTGGCCCACAAGGGCAATATGGCTTTCTTTCGGAATATGGAATGAAAGGGGCTTAGTTAATGGTTGACCTTGTGGAGAAAGCGCCACTAAATTTTCAGCCTGAATTTCGACCGCACTTTGTGCGGGAATTTGTTCATTGCCTTGATGGGCAATTAAATAATCCGCTTCTAAGAAATCGACAATGGCATCAGCAGCACCAATACCGGCTGCACGATCGTGATAGTAAGTCCCGAGATCACGTAATGGTTGATAAAACTCTGGTGCCAGAATTAAGCAGAAAAAGCCGGTAAATAAGGTCAGTGTGGTGCCATAAGTACCAAATTCGACTTGGCCTAAATAGCTAAAACCAAAGTACACCGCCATTAAAGCAATGGAAATGGAGGTGAAAAACTCTAACACAGCAGAAGAGAGAAACGCCATTTTAAGTACTGTCATGGTCGTTTCACGGAAGTCTTCCGTTGTGTTTTCAATATGTTGTGTTTGTTCTGAAGTGCGGTTGAAAAGACGCAAGGTTTCTAAACCACGTAAGCGATCCAAAAATTGAGCACTTAAGCGAGAAAGGGTCGCCATATTTTTTTGGCTGCTATCTGCTGCCGCAATCCCTACTAGAATCATAAAAATTGGTACAAGCGGTGCAGTGACCATCAAAATCAATCCAGCTGCCCAGTTGAGCGGGAATACAGCAATTAAATCACCATTGGTACAATGGCAGACAAACTTTGTTGTGGTAAGAAACGCGCATAGAAGTTATGCAGATTTTCCACTTGTTCAAGCATGATACTTGCCCAGCTACCGGCTGGTTTATTATTGATGGTAGCCGGCCCAACTTGATGGATTTTATCTAAGATCTTTTGGCGCATATGGTTGCGTAGTAATCGACCTGCTTTAAAGCCAATTTTTTCGCGTAGCCATAAAATGACCGCACGCAAAGCAAAAGTAATGATTAATGCAATAAAATATGGAACCAGTTCAGTGCGATCGACATTTTGCATAATCAGCTTGTCGAGCAATGTCGCAAGAAAATAGGTTTGAGCCACAAGAATTAAGGAAGAAAGTGTGGCAAGGGCAATATTGGTGCGCATTAATTTTTTAACAGGTTGTTGCTGCGCACGAAGCCATTTTTGTAAATATTTTTGGCGAAGTTTGTCCATAGATTTGTAGAGTTAGTATTTAAAAAGTTCTCCCTCTCTATTGAGAGGGAGCTTGAAGGGCGAGTTTATTGATACAAAATTGATTCTTTAAAATCTCCCTTAACCCCTCTTGGCTAAAGAGGGGAAAATAAATAAGGAAATTTATTTATTCTTGTGCATCTAAATAACGTTCAGCATCTAATGCAGCCATACAGCCTGTACCCGCTGAAGTAATGGCTTGGCGATAGTTGTGATCCATCACATCACCCTGCAGCAAATACGCCTTCCACAGAGGTTGCTGTTGCATTGCCTTCAAGACCAGATTTAACGACGATATAACCGTTGTTAAGTTCAAGCTGACCTTGGAAGATTTCAGTGTTTGGCGCATGACCGATAGCAATAAATAAACCGTCTAATTTCACGTCTTCTTTTTCGCCAGTTTTTACGTTTTCTAAACGTACACCTGTTACGCCCATGTTATCGCCTAACACTTCATTCAAAGTGCGGTCAGTATGAAGCACGATTTTGCCTTCTTCGACTTTTTTGTATAAGCGATCGATTAAGATTTTTTCTGCACGGAAGCTATCGCGGCGGTGGATTAAATGTACTTCAGAAGCAATATTAGCCAAGTAAAGCGCTTCTTCAACTGCAGTATTTCCGCCACCGACAACGGCAACCGGTTTATTGCGATAGAAGAAACCATCACAGGTTGCGCAAGCTGAAACACCACGGCCTTTATAAGCGGTTTCTGATTCTAATCCGATATAACGTGCTGATGCCCCTGTTGCGATGATTAACGCATCACATGTGAAGGTTTGCATATCGCCATAAAGTTTAAATGGACGAGAAGATAAATCGACTTTATTGATATGATCAAACACGATTTCCGTTTCAAATTTTTCGGCGTGTTGCAACATACGTTGCATTAAACCTGGACCAGTGGTCATTTCAAAATCACCCGGCCAGTTTTCAATTTCATCAGTAGTGGTAAGTTGCCCGCCCTGTTGAAGACCGGTCACTAAAACAGGTTTTAAGTTTGCACGTGCGGCATAAATAGCGGCGGTATAACCTGCAGGGCCTGAACCTAAAATTAATAATTTGCTGTGTTTAACGTCTGACATAAAGAATCCTTTGTTTATAAAATAAAGCATGAGGCTTTTGGAATTCGTCCATTATAAAGCCTTCATGCATAAAAAAATAGTTGATCGTATTAGTAAAGCAATGAATACAGCAATCGGCGATATTTATTGGTGATAGGATCTGCATTGCCAATGGCTGATAAAATAGATAAAAACTGTTGTTTTCACTTCACCATTTTCTGCAGAAAGATCTTGTTTAAGAATGCTAAATAATAAATCCAATGCTTCTTCGTTTCGATTGGCTTGATGTAGCTGAACTGCCAATTTCAACGCAATTTCAGGCGTTGGATTTTTCGCATAATCCGCTTGTAATTGTTGAATTTCTGGCGTATCAGCTGCTTTAATTAAAAGCTCAATCTGCGCTTGTAAGCCATGCCAACGGCTGTCGCGATCCTGAATCGGAATTTGCGCTAAAATATCTGCCGCAGGCTCCGTTTTCTTCATGGCAATATAGGTTTCCGCATAAAGTAATGCCACATCGCTGTTTTTCTTATCTGAAAGCTCCCAGGCTTCTTTCAGTAATGGAAGAGCAGAGTCGTAATCTTCCACTTGTAAAAAATCCAAGGCTTTTTGGAATTTTAAATCTTCTTCTTTTGGCAAAATGGCGCTTAAACGTTGTAATAAGCTAGCTTCATCTAATGCACCAGGGAACGCATCTAATGCTTGTGCCTCTTTGAAAAGATAGGTTGTTGGTAACGCTTGAATACGAAATTGTGCAGCAATCATTTGCTCTGTTTCACAATTGACTAAGCCTAGAATAAATTGTCCTTGGTGTTGTTCTGCAACACGTTGTAGGACTTTTGCAAAATCAGCTGATTCTTTATGGCTTGGCGCATAAAAGTTAATGACAAGCGGGGTTTCCACCGAACGTTGCAACGTTTCAGTAAGATTTTGTTCGTTCAGTTCAACTAAAAAAGGTAAATCTGCCATTTTTATTCCTTGATAAATGGAAAATGATGCCTGATTTTAACAAAGTGCGGTCAGTTTTAGAAATGTTTTACAGGAAAAGAAAAGGGCAGTGTTAATCTGCCCTTATTTACTATCTATTCTTTTGTTTCTTCCACTTTATCTTCAGGAAGCACGAGATTAAGAATTAAGGCAAGTAATGAACCTACGGTAATGCCTGAACCGAGCACTTCTTTGAAAAAGTGCGGTAATTTATCAAGCAATTCTGGACGAGTCGTCACGGCTAAGCCACATCCAATTGAAATCGCGATAATTAAACCATTGCGTTTGCTACGTGCCACTTTATCCAACATTTGGATACCCGCGGCGATAATCATCGCGAACATCATTAAGCCTGCACCGCCTAATACTGGTAATGGAATTGATACAATTAATGCACCGAATACAGAAATAAGCCCGCTAGCGCTAGAAGTACACCGGTTAGCGCAACCACGTGACGGCTTGCCACACCAGTTAGAGAAATGACGCCAATGTTTTGTGAGAATGAAGAGAATGGTGTGGTGGACATAATGGCAGCTAGGGCAGATCCTAAGCCATCGGCTAAAACGCCACCGCGTAAATGTTTACCTGTGATTTCGGTTTTAGTTGCATTACCTAGCGCTAAGAAGTTACCGCTTGATTCAACGATCGTCACTAAATACGCAATGGACATGCCGATAATGCCTGAAATTGGGAAGGCTAAGCCAAAGTGTAGTGGTTGTGGAATTGCGAAAGTTTGCGCTTGCTTTACGCCTTCAAAGCTCACCCAGCCCATCGCCAAACAAACAATATAACCTGTCATCATCCCAATAACGATCGCAGCAGCGGAGAAAATACCCTTTCCCCATTGAACGAGCGCAACCACGATCACCAACACAAAGCTCGCCATCATTAAGTTTTCTGGCGTAGCATAATTCGCATCACCACGTTGACCACCCGCGAACCAGTCAACGGCAACAGGAATCAGGCTTAAACCGATCATCATAACGACAGTACCAGTCACAATCGGTGGGAACAATTTACGAATATACGGCATAAAGAAGCTGCCGATAATCATCACTAAGGAACCAATGAGAGAGGAACCTAATATACCGGCGATGCCATATTCACTGAAACCAATGGCCAGTGCTGCGGCAACGAAAGTAAAACTGGTTCCCATCACACTTGGTAAACGAATACCAATAGGTCCTAAGCCTTTACATTGGATAACCGTCACTACACCAGAAATCAAGAGTGCCGCATTAACTAACGTAATGGTATCTTCAGTCGGTAATTTTAAGACGTTACCAATGACCAATGGTACAGCAATAATTCCCCCGAGTGCGGCAAGTAAATGTTGTGCCGCAAGGAGTAAACTCAATCCGAAAGGTGGTTTGTCTTCCACCGTATAAAGCAGGTTGTTATTCATTTGATTCCCTAAGTAAAAAAATTGTGCGAATTATACGTTAATTTTTATTTACCGCAAACGTTTGCGTAAAGAAAATAAAAAAGTGCGGTTAAAAATTACGTGATTTTCAACCGCACTTGCTTGATTTAAAAACTACATCCAGAATAGATAAGCAATGGTTGCAATAATGACCATACAGGTTAAATCAATAAATTTACCCACGCGGATCATTTCGGATTGTTTAACAAAACCTGTCGAGTACACAATTGCATTCGGTGGTGTACCAACCGGCATCATAAAGGCACAAGATGCCCCGAGGCCGATAATCATCGCAAAACCAAGTGGTGGCATATTCAGTGCTTGTGCGATAGAAATAAAGATTGGAACAAGTAAGGCAGCACTTGCCGTGTTTGAAGTAAACTCGGTCAAAATCACAATAAATGCTGCAACAATTAATGCCATCACATAGTAGTGGCCACCTTCAATAATGAAGACGATACCATCTGCCATGATTTTACTTGCACCTGAATGAGTGAGTACAGAACTTAAGGTTAAGCCGCCACCGAAGAGAAATAACACGCCCCATTCTGTATTTTCTTGCACTTCTTTCCAGCTTGCGATACCGGTTACACAGATGACAATTGCTGCTGAGAGCGCAACCATACTGTCAAAGCTGCCAATTGGGTTTTGGTAAACCTAATAATTGAGAAAGAATAGGGTTGATGTAGCCACCAAAAATCCAAAGAATCGCCACGGTCACAAAAATAGTTAAGGTTAAAATACGTTTTTTCGTCATGTGAATTTTGGCAAATTCCGCATCAAAGCGAAGACCGAGTTTGGGTTTAAAAACAAGGTATAACCAACCAATAATTACAGGAAATAAAATCAGCATGACTGGTGTGCCATACATGAGCCAGTCTGCAAAACCTAAATGAAGTTGAGATGCTGCAATGGCATTCGGTGGGCTACCTACAAGGGTTCCCATACCACCGATGGTAGCACTATAAGCAATGCCTAATAATACGAATACATAAGTATTGTGATCTTTATTACGGTCTAACTGACTTAAAATAGTCATTGAAAGTGGAATCATCATTGCAGCAGTAGCGGTATTGCTCATCCACATGGACAAAAATGCTGTTGCGACGAATAAATAGAGTACAGCAACAGATAACCGACCCCGCGCTAACTGCATGATTTTATTAGCGATCATTTGGTCGATCTTTTGCACATTTAATGCTGTTGCAAGTGCAAAACCACCGAAGAATAAAAAGATAGTTGGATCTGCAAAGGCTACGAGGGCTTCGCGACTATCAGCTAATCCTAATAGAACAGATAGAATTGGAACGAATAATGCAGTGATGGTTACACTAACTGCTTCGGTGAGCCATAGAATGGCCACAAATGCGAGTAAAGATAATCCTTTATTCTCAGCAGGGGCAAAAGGAAGTGTATTGAGTAGAATAAAAAAGAGAGCTACATCAGAAAGGAATATAATAGTTTGTTTATTCCATGCTTTTCGTTGAGAGTTTGTGACAGATATTACTTGCATATTTTTTCCTATATTTTTAAGGCCGGCGATTTTAGCATAACAGGCCTCAGTCAGGAAATAATGCATACTAAAAATTGATTATAATAAAAGAAAAGTGCTGTCAAAACTGGATGCTTTTTGACCGCACTTCATTAATTAAATATCAATTTAGCGAGATAAATTAACGAGATAAAATCGCTTTCACTTGCTTTTGCAATGCCGGGATAATCTCTTGTTCAAACCATGGATTTTTCTTGATCCAAATTTGGTTGCGTGGAGAAGGGTGAACAAGTGGGAGAAAGTGAGGGAGAAAATCACGAAAATGGTGAACAGTCTCCGTTACATTAAGATTATTTTCTGGCAAATAGTATTTTTGCGCATATTGTCCAATGAGAATCGTCAGCTCAATATTGGGTAAATTAGCGAGAATTGCTGGATGCCATTTTTCCGCAAAACCTTTGCGCGGTGGTAAATCACCCGATTTGCCTTTGCCTGGGTAATAAAAATCCATCGGAATGACAGCAAACATACCGGAGTGATAAAAGGTATCACGATCCACGCCCAGCCATTCACGCAGGCGATCACCGCTTTTATCATTCCAATATAAACGACTTTCTTGCGCTTTAATTCCAGGCGCTTGTCCGACAATATTAATACGAGCGGTAGTTGGCGCAGCAAAAAGCGGTTCGATACCTTTTGCGGTAAAGGATTGATTATCGGGATCTTGCATGATGGATTGGGTAATTTGAGCAAGTGTTGGCATGGTATTTCCTTCTTTATTAAAATAAAAATAGCTCACCTTTTGATGAGCTATTTTATCATAATCAATATTACAACATTATAGGTGTTTCACTCGACGTTTTACTTCTTCCTGTTTGCCAGCGTTGAATGGACGAGCATCAGGGCTGCCGAGATAACCACAAACTCGTCGGGTTACGGAGACTTTTGCACTGTCATGGTTGCCACATTTCGGACAAACAAAGCCTTTGCTTGTGCAATTAAATTCTCCTGTGAAACCACATTCATAACATTCATCAATTGGCGTGTTGGTGCCGTAATAAGGCACACGATCGTAGCTATAATCCCACACATCTTCGAGTGCTTTCAGGTTATGTTGAATATTTGGGTATTCACCATAACAAATGAAGCCACCACTGGCTAATTCAGGATAAGGCATTTCAAAGTCTAATTTATCGTATGGATTGACTTTTTTCTCTACATCTAAAGTGATAGCTGTTAGTGTAGTAGCCTTTATCGGTAACGCCGTCAATGACACCAAATTGTTTGGTATCTAAACGGCAGAAACGATCACACAAGTTTTCACTTGGTGTGGAATAAAGGCTAAATGCATAACCCGTTTCTTTCTGCCATTGTTTCACCGCTTCGCTTAAACGACGCACAATCGCGATACCTTTTTCACGCAGTTGTTCATCGTCAAAAACATGCCCTTGTTTGTACAGTGCATTGATGGTTTCGTGAATACCAATATAGCCTAAAGAAATTGATGCTCGGCCATTTTTGAAAATATCCGCAACCTTATCATCGGCTTTTAATCGAACGCCGCAAGCGCCTTCCATATAGAGAATTGGCGCGACACGAGCTTTAGTATTTTCTAAGCGAGCAATACGGGTAAGCAAGGCTTTCTTCGCAAGGGCTAAGCGTTCATCTAAAGTGCGGTAGAATTTTTCTTCATTTCCTTGTGCTTCAAGAGCAATGCGAGGAAGATTCAAACTCACCACGCCTAGATTATTGCGACCATCATGCACTTCATGACCATTTTCTTCATAGGCACCTAAGAAACTACGACAACCCATTGGGGCTTTGAATGAGCCTGTGACTTTAACTACTTGATCATAGTTTAAAATATCTGGGATACATGCGTTTTGAAGCGCATTCTAATGCCAGTTTTTTAATGTCATAGTTCGGATCTTGTTCGTTTTGGTTCACGCCTTTTTTAATGGTAAAGACCAGTTTAGGGAAGACCGGTGTTTTATGATTTTTACCCAAGCCACGAATACGGTTTTTCAAGATTGATTGCTGAATTAAACGTTCTTGCCAACTTGTGCCTAAGCCAAAACCAAAGGTAACAAACGGCGTTTGGCCATTTGACGTATGGAGCGTATTGACTTCATATTCAAGGGATTGAAACGCATCAAAACATTCTTTTTCAATTAGTGCTTTTGCATAACCTTCCGCATCAGGAATTTGCCATTGTGCGGCATTTTTTAAATGTTTTTCGAAACTGAGTTGAACATAAGGCGCAAGCACTTCATCAATGCGATTAATGGTTGTACCGCCATAAATATGGCTGGCGACTTGAGCGATAATTTGTGCGGTAACCGCTGTTGCTGTGCTGATAGATTTAGGCGGTTCAATTTCGGCATTACCCATTTTAAAGCCACGTGAAAGCATGCCTTTTAGATCAACCAGCATGCAGTTAAACATCGGGAAAAATGGTGCGTAATCTAAGTCGTGATAGTGGATTTCGCCTTTTTCATGGGCTTCAACAACATCTCTTGGCAGAATATGACGTTTGGCATAATGTTTTGCCACAATACCCGCCAGTAAATCACGTTGGGTAGGGATAACTTTCGCATCTTTATTTGCGTTTTCATTAAGCAATTCCACATTGCTTTGCTCAATCAGCCCTTCAATTTCTTTGGTTAATTGGCTGCGTTTTTCACGTGCAAGATCGCGATCGTGACGATATTCAATATAAGCACGTGCAATTTGTGGATACTTGCTTGTCATTAAGTGATCTTCAACGATTTTTTGAATCTGGTTGATATCAATTTCATGCTGATAATGACTAAAAATTTCAGTATTAATCTGCTGGCTCAGATCATGGATATACATTTCATCAACAATATTGACCGCACTTGCTGCTTTTTTGATTGCATTAGTAATACGTTGTAGGTCAAACCCAATTCGTGAACCATCACGCTTAATCACGAAGAAAGCATTCATTTTATGACTCCTGTATAGGCTAACTTTAAAAAATCGAAAGCACTATATATAGTTTTATTTAATAGATCAACACACAATATGTAGTGTTATTTTAGTGTTTTTTGATGCTTGAAATTGAGTTGAAACCTTGCTAAATCTGGAAACGCAAGAGTGATTTTTTGTTGAGAATTATTCTCAAATTATTTTTTAATAAATTTGATCTGTGTCAAGATTTTTGGCAATAAAAAAACGGACGAAAAATCGTCCGCTCTTTAAGTCATAGAAAAGAAATTAAGCTGCAACCATTACCATAGCTGGGCGAATCACACGACCATTTAAGGTATAACCTTTTTGTAAAACGGTGGTGATTTGGTTGCTTTCAAACCCTTCAGCTGGTTGCATAGAGATGGCTTGGTGGAGATCCGGGATTAAAGGTGTCACCCACTGCGCCAACAGGTTCGACACCAAAGCGAGAAACCGTTGAGAGTAACTCTTTTAAAGTCAGCTCAACACCATCGAATAAGGGCTTTGATGTTTTCATCTTCCTTATTGGCAGGGCGTTGCAAGCGCGCGCTCTAAGTTATCAATGGTATTTAAAATATCTTTTGAGAATTTTTCGAGCGCAAATTTATGTGCTTTTTCGATGTCTTGTTCGCTGCGGCGACGCATATTATCAATTTCAGCACGCGTGCGAAGCAATAAATCTTGCTCTTTTTTGGAGGTTTCTTCTACTTGTGCTTTTAATTGTTCTTCAAGTTCTTGTACGCGGGCAATCGCTTCTTCTAACGGATCTTCCGTTGAGGTGGTTTCCTGCTGAACTTCTTCAACAAGTTCTTCATTTTCATTTAAGTTTTGTGCTTGTTCTGACATCTTTTTCTCCATTTATCAAAAATTAGTGCTATTTTAGCAAAACTGAATTGCTATGTAATATAATGGCTAAAATTTTAAATTCAAGTGCGGTCAAAAATCAGTAAGTCTGTACTTGGGAGCAATCATAGTTATGGATGAATTAGTCAAATCATTTAAAACCATCGCCTTGATGGGAAAACCACGTCGCGATATTAATTTGCAAATGCATAAAAACTTGTATCAATGGCTGAAAGAGCGAGGATATCAAGTTTTAGTTGAAAAAGAGACGTGGGTGAAAAATTCGGTTTACCGGAAGAGGTGTTAGCGACAGCTGAACAAATCGGTGAGCAAGCACAACTTGTGATTGTGATCGGTGGTGATGGCAATATGCTAGGGCGTGCTCGTATTTTGGCTAAATATCATATTCCAATGATTGGTATTAACCGAGGTAACTTGGGCTTTTTGACCGATATTGACCCGAAAAATGCTTATGCACAGCTTGAAGCTTGTTTAGAACGCGGCGAGTTTTTTGTCGAAGAGCGTTTTTTATTGGAAGCTAAAATTGAACGAAATGGAGAAATTATTTCTAGTGGTAATGCAGTAAATGAGGCGGTGATTCACCCCGCTAAAATTGCGCACATGATTGATTTTCATGTTTATATCAATGATAAATTTGCTTTTTCTCAACGTTCAGATGGGTTGATTGTTTCTACTCCAACAGGTTCAACGGCTTATTCACTTTCCGCAGGAGGCCCAATTTTAACGCCAAATTTAAATGCGATTGCCCTTGTGCCGATGTTCCCACATACACTTTCTTCTCGACCATTAGTCATTGATGGCGACAGTAAAATTTCAATTCGCTTTGCGGAACATAACACTTCACAGTTGGAATTGGGCTGTGATAGTCAAATTGCGCTAGATTTTTCTCCTGATGATATCGTTCACATTGAAAAAAGCCCGCATAAACTGCGCCTATTACACCTAAAAAATTATAATTATTACAATGTATTAAGTACGAAATTAGGCTGGCTTAAAAATTTCTAATCCCAAAAGTTAAAAACCTCTTTACTGTATATTATATCAGTTATAATATATGGATATACAGTTAAGGAGATTTTTTATGCTAACCCAACTTACCATCAATAATTTTGCAATTGTTCGTCAATTAGAGATTGAATTGGCGAAAGGAATGTCTGTGATCACGGGGGAAACCGGTGCAGGGAAATCCATTGCTATTGATGCGTTGGGGATTATGCTTAGGGGCAGCGTATTGAAACGTCTATGGTTCGAGAAGGGCAGGAAAGAGCTGAAATTTGCGCGACATTTTTTATTGAACCAACTAACCCCGCTTATCAATGGTTGCAAGAGCAAGAATTGCAAGATCCTGATAATCCCTCCGATTGTATTCTACGCCGTGTCATTAATGCAGATGGGCGTTCTAAAGCCTTTATCAATAGCACGCCCGTATCGGCTTCCCAATTAAAAGAAATAGGACAATATCTTATTCATATTAATGGGCAGCACGCTTCACAGTTATTATTGAAAAATGATTATCAGCTTCAGTTGGTGGATACATTTGCACATCACAATGATTTACTCGCACAAATGCGAGAAGATTATCGAGTATGGAAAAATCTTCAAACGCAAGTTAAAAATTTCCAACAAAAAGTTGCCGAAAATGAAGCGAAGAAACAACTTTTACAATATCAGGTAGAAGAGTTGGATGAGTTTGCCCTTCGTCCAAATGAATATTTAGAATTAGAAGAGGATCAACGTCGTCTATCAAATAGCGAACAGCTGACACAGTTATCACAATCAGCCTTACAGCTACTCAGTGAAAATGAGACCGTGAGTATCGATTCTATGCTTTATCGTGCGACGCAGTATATTGATGAATTAAGTGAGTTAGATCCTCGTTATGTTTCCGTTCAAACCATGTTGAATGATGCACTGATTCAAGTGCAAGAGGCGACAAGTGAAGTCCAACATCTTGCATCTCATATTGAGCAAGATCCGATGTTATTACAAGAGATTGAGCAGCGTTTAGGTCAAGCTTTACAACTCGCTCGCAAGCACAATGTGAAACCTGAAGAGTTGGTGGAATGGCATCAAAAATTAAAAGCAGAATTGACCGCACTTTTAGATTTTTCAGAAAGTGAAGAACGTCTGATTCTAGAAGAAAAAGCTGCCTTTGAGAAAATGCAACATACAGCTAAACAATTACATGAAAGTCGTAGCCAAGCTGCAGGGAAATTAGCACAACAGGTTACACATTCTATCAAAGGCCTAGCAATGGAAAATGCCGAGTTTTTCATTGAAGTGAATTCGGATTTAGCTAAAGTAGCGTCAAATGGGGCAGATAATATCGTCTTTACTTTACGCAGTAATTTAGGACAACAAGCACAACCGCTAGCAAAAGTGGCATCAGGTGGTGAATTGTCTCGTATTTCATTAGCGATTCAAGTCTTAACATCCGATCAATCGGCGATTCCAACGTTAATCTTTGATGAGGTTGATGTTGGGATTAGTGGGAAAACCGCGAGCGTAGTGGGTAAATTATTGCGCCAATTAGGTAATAAATGCCAAGTGCTTTGTGTGACCCATTTACCACAAGTGGCATGCCATGGACATCATCAATTCAATGTTGAGAAATTTACCGTGGATGATAAAACAGAAACCAAAATGACCGCACTTTCTCAAGAAGAGCGCGTTCCTGCTCTTGCAAGATTACTCGGTGGCAGTGAAATTACGGATCTTGCTTTAGCAAATGCACAAGAGATGTTGGATTTAGTTAAGTAGGTGAATGACATCTTGCTGTTTGTTTAGAGCATAAATGATCTGAATTTCATCAGAAATCTGATCTTCTTATCGCATTTCAAAAAATACTTGATGGAAGTGCTTGCTTATTAGCCAAAAATACGTATTATAGCCGTCTATACGTCAATACATCCAAAAAAAAAGAAGAGAACTTATGTCTAGCTATTTATTTACTTCTGAATCTGTTTCAGAAGGACATCCAGATAAGATTGCCGATCAAATTTCTGATGCGGTACTTGATGAAATTTTAAAACAAGATCCTAAAGCTCGTGTGGCTTGCGAAACCTATGTCAAAACAGGGATGGCGTTAGTGGGTGGTGAAATTACTACATCAGCATGGGTTGATATTGAAAACCTTACTCGTCAAGTGATTTGTGATATTGGTTATAAACACTCTGAAATGGGGTTTGATGGCAATTCTTGTGCCGTGTTAAATGCGATTGGCAAACAGTCATCGGATATTAATCAAGGTGTGGACCGTGAGAATCCATTAGATCAAGGTGCGGGTGACCAAGGGATCATGTTTGGTTATGCAACAAATGAAACCGAAGTCTTGATGCCAGCAGCGATTACTTATGCGCATCGTTTAATGGAAAAACAAGCGGAAGTACGTAAAAGCGGAAAACTAGCCTGGTTACGCCCTGATGCGAAAAGCCAAGTCACTTTAAAATACGAAGATAACAAAATCGTGGGTGTAGATGCGGTAGTACTTTCTACACAACATAGTGAAGAAGTGTCACAAAAAGAAATTTACGAAGGCGTGATGGAAGAAATCATCAAGCCAATTTTGCCAAGTGAATGGTTATCTCAACAAACAAAATATTTCATTAACCCAACTGGTCGTTTTGTGATTGGTGGTCCAATGGGCGACTGTGGTTTAACGGGTCGTAAAATCATTGTCGATACCTACGGCGGTGCAGCTCGTCATGGTGGAGGTGCATTTTCTGGTAAAGATCCATCAAAAGTAGACCGTTCAGCTGCTTATGCCGCACGTTATGTGGCTAAAAATATTGTTGCAGCAGGTCTTGCAGATCGTTGTGAAATTCAACTTTCTTATGCAATTGGCGTGGCTGAGCCAACTTCTATCATGGTAGAAACTTTCGGTACAGGAAAAGTATCCAACGAAGTATTGGTTAAGTTAGTGCGTGAATTCTTCGATTTACGTCCTTATGGTTTAATTAAAATGTTAAATTTAATTCAACCAATCTATCGCCAAACTGCCGCGTATGGACACTTCGGCCGTGAACAATTCCCATGGGAAAAAGTGGATCGTGCAGAAGAATTGCGAGCTGCAGCCGGTCTTAAATAAGTAAATAAAATGTGTATGATAAAAACCGCTAAATTAGCGGTTTTTGTTTACTTAACATGATGATGTCATTTCAAACTCAGTTTCGGCATTTAAAAATGCAGGTACAGCGCAAACTTGCAGAAACATTACAACTGGCTGAAAATCACTTTCAACGGAAATTTCCTATTCCGACAATCAGTTATGACTTGCGAGGTGTAAAGGCTGGTGTTGCATACTTGCAGAAAAATGAGATTAAATTTAACCGCACTTTACTACTCGAGAACTCTGATGAATTTATTCGTCAAGTGGTTCCACACGAATTAGCCCACCTTATTGTATATCAAGTATTTGGGCGAGTGAAACCGCATGGACAGGAATGGCAAGCGGTGATGATGCAGTTATTCAATCTTCCGGCTGATACTTGCCATCAATTCGATGTGGAAAGTGTACAGGGTAAAATGTTTGCTTATCAATGCGAATGTCAGACCCATTATTTAACGATTCGTCGGCATAATCGCATTCAACGCGATAAAATTGCCTATTTATGTCGAAAATGTCAGGGAAAATTGGTTTTTCATAGTGAAATTAATGAGTGCTGTGATATATTCGTAATGTTTTCAATCAAATAACAGGGGTTATCCAATGAAAAAATCATTATTAGCTATCGTTGTCGGTGCATTAGCGGTTGCTTCAACTGCAAACGCAGGTTTATATGCAGAAGGTGATCTAGGTCTTTCAAGAACTAAATTAAGCAATGGTGGTTCAAGCAAAACTAAAGTTGAACCTCGTGTTGCAGTAGGGTTACAAATTAGGTAATATGCGTGTAGCAGGTGATTATACTCATCACGGCAACTTCCAAGGTACTAAAGTTCAAGGTTTAGGTGCGACAGTATTCTATGACTTCGATACCAACTCTCAAATTGAACCTTATGTTGGTGCTCGTCTTGCGGCAAACCGTTTCAAATTTGAAGAGCGTGCGGATCAACGCTATAAAAGCTCTTCTGAAACCAAAGTGGGTTATGGCGTAGTTGCGGGTGCTAAATACAAATTAGCAGAAAAAGTGTATGCAAACGGTGGTTTAGAATATAACCGTTTAGGTAGCTTTGACGATACTAAAGTGAATAACTATGGCGCTAAAGTGGGCGTAGGTTACGAATTCTAATTTCCCTTTTGAAAAGTGCGGTTGATTTTCACCGCACTTTTTCTTTTGGATGTGAAAATTTGTATCGGGCTAATCTATTTGTGATTAATTCATGTAGCAGTTAAAATCCTCGTTCTAAATGAATTGAGGATTTTTTGTTTTTAGAGGTGAGAATATGATTATCGTTTATGGCATTAAAAACTGTGATACAGTGAAAAAAAGCATTGAAGTGGCTAACTGAACATAATATTCAACATAAATTACATGATTATCGTGTGGATGGATTAGATACTCAATTCTTACAACAAGCAGAAGCCCAATTTGGTTGGGAAAATTTAGTCAATAAACGTAGTACGACTTGGCGTAATCTTGATGAAAATGTGAAAAATACACTCTCGAAATCTACCGCACTTTCCGTATTAGCTGAAAATCCAACGTTAATCAAACGCCCGATTATTTTGCAAGATGGTAAGGCATTGATTGGCTTCAACGAAAAAGAATATATTGCAGCATTTAAGTAGTATTAAAGTAGAGAATTTATTTTTACTTGTTTATCTACTTATTAGAACTACTAATTTTGATTAAAAAAGGAAATATAAAAATGAATAATGAACAACAAAGTGAACAGCAAAAAGCCATACGACGTTTTTTTATTGGGACTTTCTTTATTGGAACTTTTTTTATTGCGTTATTATGTATAGCCTGCACTTATTTATTTGAAATATCCATAGATCCAGTTTCTGAAGGGTTATTTTGGGCTGCTTTTCCTATCTCATTCATACCTGGGGCGATTACAACGCTTGTCTTTTTCATCACTCAAAAAAAAGCAAGTCGCTATTATTTGCTGTATTTATGGGTGGCATTTTTTACGCCATTTTTAATTCCTATTATCGTCGGATTATCTTTACATTTTTTTTATTTAAACTGGTATAGCGTTATTGATCCTATTATAGGAGCTTATGCTTTATTATTCCTTCCTTGCGCTATTTTTGGGATAGTTCAATTGTTGTGGGCAGTAGAATGTTTACCAGAAATACGTAAGTAAATAGTCATCTTTTAACCTTGCCTTTTGCACTTAATAAGAATAAGATTCATTACAGTATTGTTACAATCTCAATCATTGATGTGATAAATGTTTCATAACGGTTGCTTATTTGTTTGAAAGATTTTATGTGGTTGAATTGTGGTTTTTATGACTCAAGTGCCAAAACAAGGGATTGATTATGCATAACAAATCTTATTTTTCCCTCCTTCCTCTTTCATTTTTTATATCTAATGCTTTTGCTGAGGATACGCAGTCTGTAACACTACTGGATCCTATTGTGGTAACAGGTGTTACCCAGACGAACACCAATTCAGTCAAACTTAATCCTAAAACAACGCTTCAACCTTTACCTGCTGGTGATGGTGCAGATTTATTGCAATCTGTGGCAAATATGAGCGTGATTCGTAAAGGTGGGAGTTCTGGCGATCCGTTATTTCGTGGGTTAGGTGGTTCTCGCTTGAACATTCAAGCAGACGACCAATTCATTTATGGTGGGATGTAGCAACCGAATGGATCCGCCAACAGCTTATATTTTCCCATCAGCTTATGATGAAGTTGTGGTGACCAAAGGTCCCCAAACTGTAACTGAAGGTTCTGGCTTGGTGGCTGGCGCAGTTCGTTTTGTGCGTAAAGAGCCTGAATTTGATACTCAAAATACCTATTTAAACGGCAGTGTCACACTTGGCGGAAACAAACGTAGAGATGCTTATTTCGATGCGATGGCGGGTGGTAAATATGGTTATTTACGTACGAGTATGTCACACAATGAGGCGGGGAATTACAAAGATGGCGATGGCAATCGAGTTCATTCCTCTTTTGAGCGCCGTAATCAAATGTTACAGCTTGGTTTCACACCGACAGAAAACACCTTATTGACCGGGAACTTATGAACGTAGTCGAGGCGAAGCGGCTTATGCGGATCGAATGATGGATGGGAGTAAGTTTGATCGTGATGCCTGGAATGTTCGATTTGTACAACGCAATATTACACCATGGTTCACTGAACTGGAATTACGTTACGGTCAAAGCAAGATTGATCATGTGATGGATACTTATAGTATGCGTTATTTAAAGATGATGGGAAATCAAGTTAAAAAAGCAATGAATCCAAAACGTGAAACCAATACAGGGCATTTGAAAGCAACCTTTGATTGGCAGGATATTAATTTGCAAACAGGCATCGATTATATGCGTGATAAACACCTTTCACGTATGGAAATGAATGGTGAGGGGTATAGACACAAGCCTTATCAACCACAGCAAAACTTTACTCAATGGGGCGGATTTGTTGAGGGAGCCTGGACAGCAAGCGATAGTCGTAAGTTTATTTCTGGTTATCGTTACGATGAAGTGAAAGCTGAATACGATACTTTAATGGCAAATCACCCAAATAAATACCATACATATGGTTTACATTCAGGTTTCTTACGTTGGGAAGAAGAAATCAATGGCATTAAATATTATGCCGGTGTAGGGATTGCAGAGCGAGCGCCAGATTATTGGGAACGCCGTGCAAGCCAAGTTTTAGATAAAGAGCAAAACCGTCAAATTGATACGGGATTGATGTGGAAGAATGACACTTTTGATTTCTGTGTCGCTATTTGGTAGTGATGTCCACGATTTCATTATGTTAGAACGAGTAGGTAAAGATGTCTCGGCTCGTAATATCAAGGCAACTCGATTAGGGGGCGAAATTGAAGGTAAATGGAAATTTGCACGTCACTGGGAAATCGGTAGTAGTCTGGCTTATACCTATGGTAAAAATCGCACGGACGACCGTCCACTTGCTCAAACACCGCCATTAGAATGGAAAAACTCATTAACTTGGGATAATGAAACCTTGAGCGCGGGAGTATTATGGCGAGTGGTTTCGGCACAAAAACGCTATGCAGCGGGACAAGGCAACATTATTGGGCAGGACATCGGTGCTTCAGCAGGCTTTGGAACCTTATCCTTTAATACAGGGTGGAAAATTAATAAATATGCCACTTTGCAGGGTGGAATTGATAACTTATTTAATAAATCCTATGCAGAATTTGTAAGTAAAGGCGCAGATCCTTCAGCGGGGCTTCAAACTGTTAGAGTGAACGAGCCAGGACGTCAATATTGGTTACGTTTACAGGTTCAATTCTAGGATTCTTTATAAACTAATAAAAACGGATAACGAGGTTATCCGTTTTTTATTTGAACAGATTTAAATTGAAGGAAAATTTTGTTAAATTAGACCGCACTTTTAGTCGTCACTGAATATTATGAAACAAAAAACTATTGAGCTTGCACAAGCATTAATTCGTCGCCCCTCTATTAGCCCGAATGATGAGGGCTGTCAGCAACTAATTGCGGAACGTTTAGAAAAACTCGGCTTTCAAATTGAATGGATGCCTTTCAACGATACGTTAAATTTATGGGCGAAGCATGGTAGTGGTGAGCCAGTCATCGCCTTTGCTGGGCATACCGATGTGGTACCGACGGGAGATGAAACGCAATGGACTTATCCGCCGTTTTCTGCCGAAATTGTGGATGATATACTTTATGGTCGTGGTGCGGCAGATATGAAAGGTTCATTGGCAGCAATGATTGTGGCAGCGGAAGAATATGTGAAAGTCAATCCAAATCATAATGGAACGATTGCTTTGTTGATTACTTCTGACGAAGAAGCTGCCGCGAAAGATGGTACCGTGCGTGTTGTCGAAACGTTAATGGCGCGCGGTGAGAAAATCACTTATTGCATGGTAGGCGAGCCGTCTAGCTCGAAAACATTGGGTGATGTGGTTAAAAATGGCCGTCGTGGGTCGATTACAGGTAATCTCTACATACAAGGTATTCAAGGCCATGTGGCTTATCCTCATTTAGCGGAAAACCCAATTCATAAAGCCGCCCCTTTCTTGCGGGAGTTAACCACTTATCAATGGGATAATGGCAACGAATTTTTCCCGCCAACCAGTTTACAAATTGCGAATATTCATGCAGGCACAGGGAGTAATAATGTCATCCCTGGTGAGCTTTATGTGCAATTCAATTTACGTTATTGTACGGAGGTCACTGATGAAAGCATTAAGCAGAAAGTGGCAGAAATGCTCGAAAAACATGGTTTGAAATACCGTATGGATTGGAATTTATCGGGTAAACCATTTTTAACGAAACCGGGCAAATTATTAGATGCATTAACGACGGCAATTGAGCAAACAACCGGTGTTACGCCACAAACTGAAACTGGCGGTGGTACCTCTGACGGACGTTTTATTGCATTGATGGGCGCTGAAGTTGTGGAATTTGACCGCTTAATGCAACGATTCATAAAGTGAATGAATGTGTAAACGTTGATGATCTTGCCAAGTGCGGTCAAATTTATCATCAAATGTTAGTAAATTTATTGGATAAGTAAGATGAAATTAACGCCAGAAATGTTAACCGGTAAATCTCGTGAACATTTGATCAATTTGCCTACACCTCATTCTCCAAATCATTTTTTGCAAGCAGAGGCAATGAAAGCGTTTCAAGGATTACAGCAAAGTGCGGTCAAAAATGGCTTTAATTTGCAACCCGCGAGTAGCTTTCGTGATTTTGAACGTCAACAACTCATTTGGAATGGTAAATTTAGCGGTGAACGCAAGGTTCATGATGATGCGGGAAATCCATTAGATTTAGCGTTATTAGATGATTGGCAAAAAGCACAAGCTATTTTACGCTGGTCAGCGCTTCCAGGTGGCAGTCGTCATCATTGGGGAACAGAAATCGATATTTTTGATCCTGATCTTTTGCCTCAAGGTCAATCTTTACAACTTGAACCTTGGGAATATGAAAAGGGGGGTTATTTCTTTGAACTTAGCGAATTTTTCACTGAAAATCTACCGCACTTTGATTTTGTTTTACCATTTATCAGCCAACCAGAAGGTAAAAAAATCGGCCGAGAGCCTTGGCATATCAGCTATTTACCGTTGGCAGAGCAGGCTTCACGATTATTTACGCCAGATGTGCTATTGCAAGTTTGGCAGCATGAAATCGTAGCTGGAAAAGAAACGTTAATTGAACATTTACCAGAGATTTTTGAGCTATATGTGGTTTAACAAAAAACGCAGCAAGTCGCTGCGTTTTTTTATGGTTTGATTAATTCTTTTTATTCTTTTCTAAGGATTTGTGCTGAATCTTCACATCCTTACCTTTAGCTTGGAAATATTCACCAATTTGTTGAGCGATATAAACAGAACGATGTTTACCACCCGTACAACCAATGGCAATGGTGAGATAGCTTCGATTATTTTGCTCTAACATCGGTAACCACGTTTCAATGTAATTACGCGTTTGGTAGATAAAATTATTCACTTCATCATGCGCAAGTAAAAATTGTGCAACAGGTTCATCAAGCCCCGTCATTGGGCGCAGTTCTGGGTTCCAGTGCGGGTTAGGTAGAAAACGCACATCAAAGACATAATCAGCATCAAGTGGAATGCCATATTTAAAGCCAAACGATTCAACCACGATCTTAAGTTCTTTATCTGTATTACCGCGTAAAACTTCTCTTAAACGTTCAGATAACGCATGAGTCGAAAGTGGTGCAGTATCAATAATAAAATTAGCATGTTGAATTAAAGGCTCAAGCTGCTGATATTCTAAATCAATCGCTGATTCAAGCGGGAGATCTTGAGCCGAAAGTGGATGAAGACGACGTGAATCACTGTAACGGCGAATGAGTGTACTACGATCGCTGTCTAGAAAGATGATTTTGACGGAATAAGAGGCTTGAATATCAGTCAAAATTTTGTCTAAATCAGCACTGGAATGAGGAAGATTTCGAATATCGAGACTGATCGCAACAGCCGATTGAGTGTTAGCTAGAATCTGCGTGAGTTGAGGAAGTAAATTGAGAGGAAGATTATCCACGCAATAATAGCCCATATCTTCCAAGGCCCTTAGTGCGACAGATTTCCCGGCTCCGGAGCGACCGCTGATAATAATAATTTCCATCTGCGTGATTCCTTATGGTTGGTAGGTTAGGTTATACCTCTTGAGGTTAAATATTATCTAAATTTGTGTCATCCTCAGATTCCTCTGAATGATCGGCACATTCAAAAATTTGCCAAATTTCATCCGCACTTTGTGCTGAACGAAGTTGTTTAATTAAGTTTTTATCAGTTAATTTTTCATTGATTTCTGCCAGAACAGGAATATATTCTTGGCAGTGATTTTCGGGTACGAGCACAGCAAAAACGATATCCACCGGTTTATTATCGGCGGCATCATATTCGACAGGCGTTTCTAATTGCATAAATACCGTCTGGATCTTATCTGACACAGTAGCAGGTAACTTAGCTTTAGGCATGGCGACACCATTGCCTAATCCTGAATTACCTAATTTTTCTCGTTCAAATAAACATTCAAAACAAGCTTGTTTACCATTTTCAGAGTGAAGTTTTTCCACAACGAAAGTGGCAATAGATTCAAATAATCGTTTCTTGCTAGAAAAAGCAACCCCCTGACGAATATCATCAGGGGAGAGCAATGTCGTAAATTTCATAGGTTATAGTTTAAATTGTTCGCCTAAATAGACACGTTTAACGTGCTCATCATTCATGACTTCTTCTGGGGTGCCGGTCGCGATAATTTTTCCTTCGCCAACAATATAAGCACGTTCACAGACATCAAGGGTTTCGCGTACGTTATGGTCGGTAATTAACACGCCTAAGCCACGATTACGGAGATCCGTGATGATTTTCTTAATATCCGTGACCGAAATAGGATCCACACCCGCGAAAGGTTCATCTAATAAAATAAATTTTGGATTTGCTGCTAAGGCGCGTGCAATTTCTACTCGACGACGTTCACCACCAGAAAGAGATTGTCCCAGGCTATCACGAATATGGCTAATATTGAACTCATCAATTAACTCATCCGCTCTCTCTCTGCGTTGTTCTGCAGTGAGATCTTTACGAATTTCTAATACCGCCATGAGGTTTTCATAGACTGTTAAACGACGGAAAATAGAGGCTTCTTGTGGTAAATAGCCAATTCCTCGACGTGCACGTTCATGCATAGGTAATACGCTAATATCATCGCCATCAATGGTGATTTTTCCCTGATCGTGACGCACTAAACCGACGACCATGTAGAAAGTAGTAGTTTTACCCGCACCATTTGGACCAAGTAGGCCAACAATTTCATTGGAGTTTACGGTTAAACTCACATCAGAAACCACTTTTCGGCTTTTATAGCTTTTTGCGAGGAATTCAGCTTGTAATACAGACATCGGTTATTTTTTACCTTTTTGTTGTAATTGGGTTGGAATTAAAACGGTTTGTACGCGTGATTTTCCATTACCATTGGCTTTTAACTGTTGTTTTTTCACATCATAAGTGATGCGTTCACCGTTAATTTTGCTATCTAATTGTTTTAATTCAGCATTACCGGTTAATGTTAAGAATTCAGCGCCTAAATCGTAGTGAACTTTATTGGCTTTACCATCAACAGGTTTACCATCATCAAGTTGTTGGTGGAAAGTAACAGGGCTACCAAAGGCTTCAATAGTTTCTTTTTACCTGAATTTTCTGGCGGACGAGTAATAACCACTTTATTGGCTTTAATCAAAATGGAACCTTGTGTAATCACAACGTTATCCGTAAAGGTTACCACGCTGTTTTCCATATCTAAAGATTGATTATCTGAGACAATATTAATCGGTTTATTGGTATCGTCTTTTAACGCAAAAGCAGATAAAGAAGTCATCATTAACGCTGTTAAAAGCAGAATTTTATTGTTTGTTGATTTCATAATATGTTTTTACCTGTTCCTTTAGAGTTGCAACTTGCTGACGTAAATTTCCGACCAACTTCAATCCACTCGAGTTAAAGTTTAATCCGTTAATTTTTACTTGCGTATCGGAAGTAATGTCTTGTGTTTTTAAATTAATCACTGCCGCTTCGGTCTCAACACGTTGCAGGCGAGATAAAGGATCTAGACTCTCGGCAACTACGCCACCTTCAAGATAGAGCATTTGATCTTTAGTTAATTTTGCCTTTTTCGCGCTAAGCTTCCAATTTTGTTTTTCTAATTGAATTTTATCGGTTTTCGTATCTTTGTCTTTATTATCTAAAGAGACATCAAAAAGATAGACTAACGGCGAAATAAAATCCGTATGACCGTCTTGTGTGTAATATTCCACCTTATCGGAAATCGCGAGATATTGTTTTTTTCCTTCTGGCGAGAATACAGTCGTTTCCATTTTATTACCGACGTATTCTGGGCTATCAGGCTTTTTGATTAGGCTTTGTAAATCGCTATGATCTTGATTAAGCGAATAATACCAGCCTAATAAAGCCAGGGCGATGACACCTAAAATAATATTCCAACGAATATTCATAAATAACGTTCTTTCCTTCTTAAAAGGGTAACTAATCATAGCACTTTTTTGACACAAAGTGCGGTCAAAAATAGCCGTATTTTAGTCTTCTAAAATGAGTGTTTTTAAGATCTGATAAATCTCGCGATAAGCTTTTGATGGCTTATTTTGTTCCTTCTCTTTCTGTGCTGCACGAATCAAATTACGTAATTGTTGGCGATCTGCAGAAGGATGTTCATTTAACAAATCAGTCAGTGCTGCATCACCTTTCGCAACTAATTCATCACGTAAGATTTCCAACTTATGCAGCATCGCTTGTTGTTGATTATGTTTGTTTTCAATTTTTTCTAACGCTTCACGAATAGGCTCAGCATCAATTGAGCGTAAGAGCTTACCAATATATTGCAATTGGCGACGACGCGCCTCTTTTTGCAAGCGTTGCGCTAATTCAATGGCATCTTTCAAGCTATCGTCTAGTGGAACCTTAGTCAGATTTGCTTTGGTTAAGTTCACCAATTTCTCGCCGAGCTGTTTTAAATCCTCAGCGTCGCGTTTGATTTCACTTTTACTTACCCAAATAATCTCTTCTTGGTCTTCATCTTCCCAATCAAAGGCTTCTTTTTTCTTACGTTTTGCCATTCTATTACCTTATGAAAAATTTGGTGCATTTTAGCATAAACTTTCAAAATAAGATAAAATGGCGCAAATTTTTAATAGGATTATCATCATGAAAACAGCAGAAAATTTAACCGCACTTTTAAAATCTCAAGAGCAAACATTGCGTGATGCAGTCAGTTTTGCGATTGAAACTGCGCAGAAAGCGGGAGCCACCGCTGAAGTCGGTGTGACAAAAGTGAGTGGTTTATCGGTTTCAACCCGTCTGCAAGAGATTGAAAATGTTGAATTTACTAATGATGGAGCATTAGGCATTTCTGTTTATTTAGGCCAACAAAAAGGCAATGCTTCTACCTCAGACTTAAGTGAAGAAGCGATTAAAAACACCGTTGAAGCAGCGCTTGCTATTGCAAAATATACTTCACCAGATGATTGCACAGGGCTAGCCGATAAAGAGCTAATGGCTTTTGAAGCGCCCGATTTAGCGCTTTATCATGGGGCAAGTGTCGATGTCGAACAGGCTACAAAATTAGCTTTAGAAGCTGAAATCAGCGTTGGAATACGATGCTAAAATTGTGAATAGTAATGGCGCAAGCTTTAATTCGCATACCGGCGTGCGTGTTTATGGCAATACACATGGCATGCTACAAAGTTACTTATCTAGCCGCTATTCTTTATCTTGTTCGGTGATTGGTGGTGAGCTAGATCAACTTGAAAATGACTACGAATATACAGTTTCACGTGAGTTTGATGCCCTTTCTTCAGCAGATTGGGTAGGGCAGAATTGTGCAAAAAAAGTGATTGCGCGTTTAAATCCACAAAAATTAACGACACGTGAAGTGCCGGTGATTTTCTTAAATGATGTGGCAACAGGATTAATCTCTCATTTAACGGGCGCGATTAGTGGCGGCAGCTTATATCGTAAATCCAGTTTCTTGCTCGATCATCTTGGAAAACAAGTGTTGCCAGATTGGTTCCAAATTAGTGAGCGTCCCCATTTGTTAAAACGTTTAGCCTCCACGCCTTTTGATAGCGAAGGGAGTGCGTACACAGGATCTTGAAATTATTCAAGATGGCGTATTGCAAACCTATTTGCTCACCAGTTACAGCGGTAGAAAAATGGGCATGCAAAGTACCGGTCATGCAGGCGGTATTCACAACTGGCTCGTGAAACCAAATTTAACGGGTGGATTGACCGCACTTTTACGTCAAATGGGCACCGGTTTATTGGTGACAGATGTCATGGGGCAAGGCGTAAATATTGTGACGGGGGATTATTCTCGTGGTGCAGCGGGTTTCTGGGTGGAGAATGGCGAGATCCAATATCCAGTTGCTGAAATTACCATTGCTGGTCAATTGCAGGATATGTTAAAAAATATTGTGGCAGTAGCAGATGATGTTGAACATCGTTCCAATATTCAAACCGGTTCAATCTTGTTAGATAAGATGAAAATTTCAGGAAATTAATAATTTTTTTAAAAAAATGATAATAATTCTTATTGACATGTAATTTCTTTCTGCTACTATACGCACATCTGTTTAGCAGCGATTGCAGATTGCTCCAACAGGTAGAGTAGAAAGTAAATTCGTTAGGGTTAAAAAGGCTGAAGGTTTAAACTTCAGCCTTTTTTATTGTAGAATACGCAAACGATTAAATTAAAAAGGAAAGACCATGAAAAAACACCACGTCGATATTTTAATTTCAGAAGCGGATGTCCGTAGTCGCATAGCTGAACTTGGCGCGGAAATTACGCATTTTTATCAACAAAAAGCCATTGATAAACTGATTGTTGTTGGGCTTTTACGTGGTTCATTTATGTTCATGGCCGATCTCGTGCGTGAATTAAAATTGCCAGTAGAAGTGGAGTTTATGACAACTTCAAGCTATGGTTGCGGAATGACAAGTAATCACGATGTGAAAATTTCGAAAGATCTCGAGGGCGATATTCGCAATGAACACGTTCTGATTGTTGAGGACATTATTGATACGGGTTATACCCTCGAAAAAGTACGTGGCATTTAAATTTACGCGATCCTGCAAGCTTGGCGATTTGTACCTTATTAGATAAACCTTCTCGCCGAGAAGTGGAAGTACCGGTTGAATGGATTGGTTTTTCTATTCCGGATGAATTTGTTGTCGGCTATGGTATTGATTACGCTCAACGTTATCGCAACTTAGGCTATATTGGCAAAGTGGTTATAGACGAATAATTAATTTTTCAATAAAAAGAGCGGTCAAAATTCACAATGATTTTTGACCGCTCTTTGTTTGTTAAGATTAGCGTTTCGCTTTTTTGATAAACTTCATTAAACGTTTACGTTTACGTAATTGGTTTGGTGTGAGTTTATTTTTTCTACCCGCGAATGGGTTTGAACCTTCTTGGAATAGCAAGCGAATTGGCGAACCAATAATTTTCAAACTCTTACGATAATAATTAGATAAATAACGTTTGTACGAATCCGGTAATTTATCCATTTGGTTACCATGCACCACGATAATTGGTGGGTTATAACCACCTGGGTGAGCATATTTTAATTTAATACGACGACCGCCAATCATTGGTGGTTGATGCTCATCCGTTGCCATTTGTAAAATACGGGTGAGAAGGGACGTCGTCATTTTTTGCGTCGCACAAGCATAAGCTTCTTTAATCGAATCAAAAAGATTACCCACGCCACTGCCGTGTAAAGCAGAAATAAAATGCACACGGGCAAAGTCGATGAAATCAAGACGGCGATCTAATTCAGATTTGACGCGATCTTTCACATCTTGATCTAAAGCCATCCCATTTATTCACGACGATCACGAGTGAGCGTCCTGCATTTAAGATAAAGCCAAGTAGAGAGAGATCTTGGTCTGAAATATTTTCACGCGCATCAATTGTGAGTAATACCACGTTTGCATCTTGAATCGCTTGTAACGTTTTAATAACAGAGAATTTCTCAACGGCTAAATGCACTTTACCACGTTTACGCACACCCGCTGTATCAATTAAGGTGTATTGTTGCCCATCACGTTCCATTGGAATGTAGATACTGTCGCGTGTTGTGCCTGGCATATCGTAAACCACCACGCGATCTTCACCTAAAATACGATTGGTTAATGTCGATTTACCGACGTTTGGACGGCCTACAATCGCAATTTTGATATTTTTATCTTGTTCTTCTTCAAGCTCTTCGTCTAATGCTTCATCAATCAATGAAGTATCTTCTTCTGAATCGAAGTCAAATTCGTGATCCCATTCATCTTTTTCTTCTTCATCAGAAGTGCGGTCATTTTCTGCTTCGTTTTCTTGTAATTTTTCCGCTAAAGGGGCAAGTACTTGCTCCATTAATTGAGTCACGCCACGGCCTTGTGATGCGGCGATTTGTTCAATTTCACCTAAGCCTAATTGATAAAATTCCGCACAGTGTGAATCAGCATCGATACCATCAGTTTTGTTTGCCACCACGACGGTTGTTTTATTAGTGCGTTGGCGTAAGTAGTTGGCAATGCCAATGTCTGCAGCTGTTAAACCTGCACGCGCATCCACTAAGAAAAGCACTACATCGGCTTCTTCAATCGCTAATAAGGATTGCTCCGCCATTTTTCTTCAACGCCTTCTTCAGTGCCATCAATACCGCCGGTATCGATCACAATGAAATCATAGCCAGAAATATTGGCATGACCGTATTTACGATCTCGGGTTAAACCAGGGAAGTCTGCGACAAGCGCATCACGAGTACGGGTTAAACGGTTGAATAGGGTGGATTTACCTACGTTTGGGCGACCCACTAAGGCAACGACAGGAGTTGTCATAAAAATATCTCTGTAAAGTGTAAATTTGGTTAATTATAGCGAATGTTGGCTGGCAGGTAAAATTCGGGCATAAAAAAAGCACCTTCTGGTGCTTCATTATCTCGGCTTAATTGGCGGAATGGACGGGACTCGAACCCGCGACCCCCTGCGTGACAGGCAGGTATTCTAACCAGCTGAACTACCACTCCGTGAGTATATTAAGACAAGTTTTAAATTGGCGGAATGGACGGGACTCGAACCCGCGACCCCCTGCGTGACAGGCAGGTATTCTAACCAGCTGAACTACCACTCCGCTAAGTGCTGGGTATAATAATGATGAACGTTAAAACCGTCAATCTTTTTTTTCTTTTTTATGTTTATCTGATTAATAGATGACCGATTAATGTGAGGTTTCATCACCCGTACGAATAGACCAAAAACATTTGCCATCGCTTTTTTTATTGACCAATTTAAGGAAATCTAAATGGGCTTTGGAGTTCATCATCAGTGGGTTGTAACACTTTTAAAATTTCTGCGAAAAATTGACCGCACTTTGAAGATCTTGCATATTGGCACCAGCTTGGATAATTGAACTATCCGCATGATCTTCATCAAATAGACTGGTTTGCCCGCCCGTCATGGATAAATAAACGTCGGCCAAAATCTCCGCATCCAGTAACGCGCCGTGGAGTGTTCGTTTGCTGTTATCAATACCTAAACGATCACACAACGCATCTAAGCTATTACGTTTGCCGGGATACATTTGGCGCGCCATTTGCAACGTATCGGTGACGAGGCAAATGTCGGTTGTTTTGATATCTAACCCGAGTTTACGGAATTCATAGTCCATAAAGCCCACGTCGAAGGGGGCATTATGAATCAGCAGTTCGGCACCACGAATGTATTCAATAAAGTCTTGTGCAATCGTTTTGAAATCCGGTTTATCCGCCAGCATTTCATCCGTAATACCGTGAACTTTAATGGCATCGGGATCAACCAAACGATCCGGCTTAATATAAATGTGAAAATTATTGCCCGTATATTTACGGTTGATCATTTCCACCGCGCCAATTTCAATAATGCAATGTCCTTCGTAATGCGCACCAATTTGGTTCATACCGGTGGTTTCAGTATCCAGTACAATTTGGCGATCCGGATTTATCATTGTTCTACCTATCTGTTTCCTTTAAAATACTGTCTATTTTACACAAGCTCGAATTAGTTATGCAAAAACAGATTGAAATTTTTACGGATGGATCTTGCCTAGGCAATCCGGGAGCCGGTGGCATAGGGATTGTCCTGCGCTATAAACAGCACGAAAAACATATTTCAAAAGGGTATTTCAAAACCACCAATAATCGCATGGAATTACGAGCAGTGATTGAGGCTTTAAATAGCTTAAAAGAGCCTTGCCATGTGACGCTTTATAGCGATAGCCAATATATGAAAAATGGCATCACACAATGGATTTACAATTGGAAGAAAAACAATTGGAAAGCCAGCACGGGCAAAGCGGTAAAAAATCAGGATTTATGGATTGCGTTAGATCAGGCGATTCAAACCCATAACATTGATTGGCAGTGGGTGAAAGGCCATTCAGGCCATCGTGAAAATGAAATTTGTGATGAATTAGCCAAACAAGGGGCAGAAAATCCAACCTTCGAAGATATTGGTTACGAAGGGTAATCTGCACCTTGTTTTAAAGTGCGGTTATTCTTGATAACGAATTAATCCTTCTTGTTGTGTGGTGGCTATTAATGTGCCATCTGCAGCAAAAATTTGTCCTCTTGCTAAACCTCGTCCCGCAAAAGCATTATTACTTTCTATGGCATGTAAGTGCCAATTATTTAAATTGAAAGGGCGGTGGAACCAAATGCTGTGGTCGATTGTAGCCACTTTCATCCCTTTTTGTAAAAAGCCTTTCCCATGTGGGTGAAGTGCGGTCAAAATACAGTGGAAATCAGAAAAATACGCTAAGAGACATTGTTGCGTCTGCAAATCTAATGGTGCCTCTCCATTGGTTTTAAACCAAGCATATTGTTCGGGGGGCAGTTTTTGCCCATCAAATGGATTGTTCAAATATCGGCTATGAATCTGAAATGGGCGTTCTTGGGCAAATTTTTCACTCAAGCTTTCGGGCAAAGTTTGTGCCACTTTTAACATGATTTCGTGCTCATCAATACATTGTTCTGGCCCCGGCACTTGCGGCATGGCTGATTGATGGTCAAAGCCTTCTTCGGGTACTTGAAATGAAGCGGTGACGTGACAAATCACATTTTTATGTTGAATGGCTTTTACGCGTAATGCAGAAAAGTTGCGTCCTTCACGTAAGGTTTCTACATCATAAATAATCGGGTATTGACTGTCGCCAGGTGCTAAAAAGTAAGCATGGCAAGAATGGAGTACACGCTCAGGCGGGGCAACTTGCATCGCGGCAGAAAGAGATTGTGCCACGACTTGGCCACCAAATACTTGGCGAAAACCTAAGTCTTCACTCGCACCACGAAAGATAAGATCATCAATTTTTTCTAATTTTAACAATTCGATGAGTTGATTTAATTTATCCGACATTGTTTTTTCCTTTTATAAATACAAAAAGACCGCATAGTTATGCGGTCTGAAGCGTTTTTATACGTTAAAGCGGAAGTGCATGACATCACCATCTTGGACGATGTAGTCTTTACCTTCTAAGCGCCATTTACCTGCTTCTTTTGCACCGTTTTCACCTTTGAATTGGATGAAGTCATCGTAAGCAATTACTTCTGCGCGGATGAAGCCTTTTTCAAAGTCTGTGTGGATGACAGCTGCTGCTTTAGGGGCAGTAGCACCCACAGAAACCGTCCATGCGCGCACTTCTTTCACACCTGCAGTGAAGTAGGTTTGAAGATTTAATAAGGCATAACCCGCACGAATTACACGGTTTAAGCCTGGTTCTTCAATACCAAGATCTTGTAAGAATTCGATTTTTTTCATCATCATCAAGCTCAGCAATTTCTGCTTCAATCGCCGCACATACAGGCACCACAACAGAGCCTTCTTTTTTTCAGCAAATTCACGTACTTTGTCTAAATATGGGTTGTTTTCAAAACCGTCTTCATTCACGTTCGCAATGTACATGGTTGGTTTTAATGTGAGGAAGTTATAGCTTTTTAATTGCTAATAGTTCATCTTTATCTAACTCAACAGAACGAATCATGCCTGCTTCAGAAAGTACAGGAAGGATTTTTTTCCATCACAGAGAGTTCAAATTTTTGCGTCTTTATCACCACCTTTAGCGCGTTTTTGTAAACGTTGGATTGCACGTTCACAGCTGTCTAAGTCAGCAAGGGCTAATTCGGTATTGATAGTTTCGATATCGCTTAATGGATCGATTTTACCCGCAACGTGCACGATGTCATCATTTTCAAAACAACGAACAACATGACCAATTGCATCAGTTTCACGGATGTTAGCTAGGAATTTATTACCTAAGCCTTCACCTTTACTTGCACCCGCAACCAAACCAGCGATATCCACAAACTCCATGGTGGTGGGTAATACGCGTTCAGGTTTAACAATTTCCGCTAATGCATCTAAACGCGGATCCGGCATTGGTACCACGCCAGTATTTGGTTCGATTGTACAGAACGGATAGTTTGCCGCTTCGATACCGGCTTTGGTTAATGCATTAAAAAGGGTAGATTTACCGACGTTTGGCAAACCAACGATACCACATTTAAATCCCATGATGTTTTCCTTATTGTAAGCGTAAGTGCGGTTAAAATTTATGGTGTTTTTTCACCGCACTTTTGAGTTAAATTTTAAAACTGTTTAAGCGATTGGTGGCTTTCACCATGCCTTCTTTGAAAAAGCAATTCAATGCAATCGGTGGCTTCATCTAACGCTTTATCGAGCGCTTCTCTTTCTGCAGGCGCGGGTTTGTTAAGCACAAAACCTGAAACTAAATCACGGTGTCCAGGATGGCCAATGCCAATGCGTAAACGATAGAAATTGTTGCTGTTACCAAGCTGTGCCACGATATCTTTTAAACCATTATGTCCGCCATGTCCCGCCACCTTGTTTTAATTTTACGGTGCCTGGCGGTAAGTCTAATTCATCGTGTAGCACTAAAATTTCTTCTGGTTTGATGCGATAAAAATTAGCAAGTGCGCCTACGGCTTTTCCGCTTAAATTCATAAACGTGGTTGGCACTAAAAAACGGACTTCTTTGCCGTTAATCAGTGTTTTTCCCACGTAACCAAAGAATTTATTTTCTGCATTAAGCGAAACATTAAAGCGACGAGCCAAACGCTCAATCAGCCATTCACCTGCATTGTGGCGGGTTTCCGCATATTTATCGCCAGGGTTTCCCAGCCCCACGATGAGTTTAATTTCAGACATAGTTTTCTGCTTGAATAAAAATAGTGGCGTATTGTAGCGAAAAAGGGCAAATTTCTCAATCTATAAGGCTAAGACTAAAACACCTGAGAGAATTAATAGACTTCCTATGATTAATTTCATGCTTAAGGGTTCACCTAACAAAACTACGCCTAAAATAATGGCAATGACCACACTGAGTTTATCAATGGGCGCAACCCAAGAGGCGGGCGCCATTTGCAACGCGCGATAATAACAAAGCCAAGATAGGCCTGTAGCAACACCAGAAAGAATTAAAAAGGTAAATGGTTTTGCGGCAATATGTTGTGGCAGTTGCCATTCATTGCGAGCACTAATGATGCCAGCCGTGACCAGTAAAACCACAATCGTACGGATAAAGGTCGCGAGATTACTATTAATGCCTTCAACCCCTAATTTGCCTAAAATAGCGGTAAGTCCAGCGAAAAAGGCTGAACCAATAGCAAAAAATACCCAATTCATGATGTGCTCCTGATTTTATCGTTAATATTGACCGCACTTTTCCGCTATAATAACGGAAACTCATTAAGACAGAATAAGACATGAACCAAATTAATATTGAAATCGCTTATGCCTTGCCGGATCGTTATTATTTAAAATCCTTCAAAGTCGATGAAGGCACGATGATCCAAACGGCTATTTTACAATCGGGCATTTTACAACAATTTACCGAGATTGATTTGCGCGAGAATAAAGTAGGAATTTATTCCCGTCCAGCCAAATTAACGGATCAGTTAAAAGATGGTGATCGTATTGAAATTTACCGTCCATTGTTAGCGGATCCTAAAGAAATTCGTCGTAAACGTGCAGCAGAGCAAGCCAAAGCCGCACAAGAAAAAGCTCAACAAGAAAAACAGGAAAAGGAGTAAAAAAATGACCGCACTTTCCAACCAATATTGTCTGCCTGATGGCATTACCCCTGAAATTTTCCTGCGTGATTATTGGCAGAAAAAACCATTAATTATTCGTAATGGTTTGCCTGAAATTGTTGGTCAATTTGAGCCTGATGATATCATCGAATTAGCACAAGGCGAAGATGTGACGGCGCGTTTAGTAAAAACCTTTTCAGATGATAATTGGAAAGTGTTTTTCAGTCCGTTATCCGAAGAAGATTTTGCAGATGTACCGGAGAAATGGTCGGTGCTCGTCCAAAATTTAGAACAATGGAGCACTGAACTCGGTCAGCTTTGGAATAGTTTGGCTTTATCCCACAGTGGCAACGCGATGATATTATGGTGTCCTATGCACCTAAAGGCGGTTCCGTTGGTAAGCATTATGACGAATATGATGTATTCTTGGTGCAAGGTTATGGTCATCGCCGTTGGCAGTTAGGTAAATGGTGTGATTCTTCTACAGAATTTAAACCGAATCAGCCGATTCGTATTTTTGATGATATGGGCGAATTGGTGATTGATGAAGTGATGAATCCAGGTGATATTCTTTATATTCCAGCTCGCATGTCGCATTATGGTGTGGCTGAAGATGATTGTTTGACCTTTTCTTTTGGTTTGCGTTATCCGAATTTAGCGGATATTTTCGATAACGTGAACAAAGCGTTTTGTCATCAAGATCCTGAATTGAATTTAAGCGAATTCCAATTACCGTTACGCTTAACGCAATCAGAGCAGCGTACGGGCAAATTGGCTAATGAAAATATTCAGGCAATGAAAAAGCAATTCTTAGCGAAATTGGCAGAGTCTGAAGCCTTTGATGCCTTGTTCAAACAAGCAGTAGCCAGTACAGTGAGCTCACGTCGCTATGAAATGTTGGTGTCCGATGAAATGTCCGATCCTGACGAAGTGCGGTCAATTTTAGAAGAGGAACAAGGTGTATTAATGCAGGACAATAACTGCAAATTACTTTACACCGAAAATCCGCTCCGCATTTATGCTAATGGTGAATGGTTAGATGAAGTGAATGTCATTGAAGCGGAAGTGTTGAAACGTCTTTCTGATGGTGAAGCGCTAGATTGGGCATTCTTAAATAATTTAGTAAATGATACGGAAGATCCTGAAAGCACAATGGAATTATTGCTTGATTCGATTTGTAACTGGCTGGATGACGGTTGGGTGTTGATTGAATAATGTCTGAAAACATTTACTCCGTTTCCCAGCTTAACAGCGCAGCCCGCCAAATGTTGGAAGGGAATTTTTCACAGATTTGGCTTACAGGAGAGATTTCTAATTTCACTCAACCTGTGTCAGGGCATTGGTATTTAACGCTGAAAGATGAAAATGCCCAAGTTCGCGGTGCGATGTTCCGCATGAAAAATTTGCGGGTGGGGATTTCGTCCGCAAAAACGGCATGCAAGTCTTGGTGCGAGCAAATGTCAGTTTATATGAGCCTCGCGGTGATTATCAGCTGATTATTGAATCCATGCACCCTGCTGGCGAAGGGATTATTGCAACAGCAATTTGAAGCGCTCAAAATGAAATTGGCGGCTGAAGGATTGTTTGCACAAAACCTGAAGAAAAGCTTGCCGGATTTTGCTAAAGCGGTGGGGATTATTACCTCTTCGACTGGCGCAGCTTTACAAGATATTCTGCATATTTTAGCTCGCCGAGATCCCAGTTTAAAAGTGGTGGTTTATCCAACGGCAGTGCAAGGCAAAGAAGCAACGGCTGAAATCGTCCAAATGATTGAACTTGCTAATGCGCGTCAAGAAGTGGATGTATTGATTGTCGGCCGTGGTGGTGGTTCTTTAGAAGATCTTTGGTGCTTTAATGAAGAAGAAGTGGCACGTGCGATTTTCCGTTCTAATTTACCCATTATCAGTGCGGTAGGTCACGAAACCGATGTCACCATCGCCGATTTTGTGGCTGATTTACGTGCACCAACCCCCTCTGCTGCGGCGGAGTTAGTGAGTCGCAATCAGCAGGAATTACTTCAACAGTTAGCTTATAAGCAACAGCGCTTGGAGATGGCGTTAGATCGTATTTTTAGTCAGCAACAACAACGTTTGCAACAGTTACGTTTACGCTTGCAAAATCAACATCCGCAAAATCAATTATTGATGCAGAAAGCCAAAACGGCGCAATTACACCATCGTTTAGCCTTGGCTATGCAGCGCCAAATGGATAAAACGCAGCAAAAATTGACCGCACTTTCAGCGCGCTTAAAACAAAATCCGTTGCCTTATCGGTTGCAAAAACAATCCCAATATTTAGCTCAGTTACAAGTGCGGTTAAATTTAGGGGCGAATCGCCAAGTCACGGAACGTCAAAATAAATTAGCGACATTGTGTGGCAAGTTGGATGGATTAAGCCCATTAAAAGTATTAGCACGAGGATATTCCATTGCAGAGGATGCTAAGGGACATGCCATTGTGAGTGTGAAACAAGTCAAAACAGGCGATACGATTAAAACGAAGGTAGCTGACGGGGAAATAACCAGCCGCGTTTGTTAATTTAAATAAATTTTTAATGTAAACCTATGATGAATAAGAAATCATCATAGGTTTTCTTTTTTTTGTGACCGGCTTCAAAGTTTCGACAAAAAACACAGGGCGGTTTGGTTTTTTTTATTTTTTTCTATGGGAGTATTATGCGACCTCGATACTAGGAGAGTAATGATGTCAGAAATTCAACAGTTTAGTCAGCATGATATAGAAGTTCTTAATGAAGAAACTGTTTATAAAGGTTTTTTTACACTTAAGAAAATACAGTTTAAACATAAGCTTTTTGCTGGTGGCGAAAGTGGCGTTGTGACACGTGAATTATTAGTCAAAGGTGCTGCTTCTGCAGTGATTGCTTACGATCCGAAAGAAGATGCGGTGGTTTTAGTTGAGCAAGTACGTATTGGTGCATATCAACCTGAATCAGCTCGTTCTCCCTTGGTTATTAGAATTGATCGCCGGCATGGTCGAAGAGGGTGAACAACCTGAAGAAGTTGCTTTGCGTGAAAGTGAAGAGGAAGCAGGCGTGTCCGTTCAAGATCTTACTCATTGTTTAAGTGTATGGGATAGCCCGGGTGGCGTAGTCGAGCGTATTCATCTGTTTGTCGGTCGAGTAGATAGCTCGCAAGCCAAGGGTATTCATGGTTTAGCTGAAGAAAATGAAGACATCCGTGTTCATGTGGTGAAACGTGAGCAAGCCTATCAATGGATGTGTAATGGCAAAATTGATAATGGCATTGCAGTAATGGGCTTACAATGGCTTCAATTAAATTACGCCCAATTGCGGCAGCGCTGGCAATAGGAGTCCCATGAGCAATACATTTGAATGCGAACTCGCGAGTGAGATCGTCAAATTATTACAAATCACCGATCCTCATTTGTTTAAGGATACAAGCAAAGACTTATTAGGTATCAATACGCACGAAAGCTTTTCTCAGGTGTTAAAAGAAATTCAGGCAGAGTCTTTTAATTATGATGTCGTGCTTGCGACCGGTGATTTGGTACAAGATAGTAGCGATGAAGGTTATCTACGATTTGTTGAAATGGTTAAACCGTTAAATAAGTCAGTATTTTGGCTTCCGGGTAACCATGATTTTCAACCCAAAATGGTCGAGCATTTAAGCCAACCGCCTATTAATGCGTCAAAACATTTACTTCTTGGAAAACATTGGCAAGTGATTTTGTTAGATAGCCAAGTTTCTGGTGTGCCTCATGGCGAATTAAGTGCTTATCAGCTAGATTGGTTAAAAATGAAATTAGCGGAAAATCCAGCGCGTCATAGCTTAGTCGTCTTACATCACCATTTATTGCCAACAAATTCAGCATGGCTTGATCAGCATAACTTACGGAATGCTCATGAATTCTCAGAGGTTCTGGCTCAATTCAACAATGTAAAAGGGATTTTATACGGTCATATTCATCAAGAAGTCGATGGCTATTGGCAAGGTTATCAAACCATGGCAACACCAGCGACTTGTATTCAATTTAAGCCGGACAGCAACCATTTTGCTTTAGATACCTTACAACCAGGTTGGCGTGAAATTGAGCTATATCCAGATGGGCGAATTGAAACGAGAGTGAAGAGAATCAAACACAAAACGTTCCTGCCAAATATGGAGGAAGAAGGATACTAAACAAAGTGTGGTTAAAATTCAGGTGATTTTAACCGCACTTTTTCTATACCGAAAGGGGTAAAAGTCCATTTTACACTAGCCAGCATTCCCACAAATCTGTACAATAGCCGACCGATTTTATCTTTTTACTAATCTTTATTTTTTAAGCAATATGACGCAAAAATTACATATTAAAACATGGGGCTGTCAGATGAATGAATACGATTCATCAAAAATGGCCGATCTTCTCTTAAATACACATGGTTTGGAATTAACTGATATTCCAGAAGAAGCAGATGTGTTACTTCTAAATACCTGTTCTATCCGTGAAAAAGCACAAGAAAAAGTGTTCCATCAGTTAGGTCGTTGGAAAGAATTAAAAAAACAAAATCCAAATCTAGTGATTGGTGTGGGCGGTTGTGTAGCATCACAAGAAGGTGAGCATATTCGTCATCGTGCACCTTATGTTGATATCGTATTTGGTCCGCAAACTTTACATCGTTTGCCAGAAATGATTAACCAAATCCGTGGCGGTAAAAGTTCGGTGGTGGATGTCAGTTTCCCTGAAATTGAGAAATTTGACCGCTTACCTGAACCTCGTGCAGAAGGCCCAACCGCGTTTGTGTCTATTATGGAAGGCTGTAATAAATATTGTACTTACTGCGTGGTGCCTTATACCCGTGGTGAAGAAGTGAGCCGTCCTGTTGATGATGTATTATTTGAAATTGCGCAGTTAGCCGATCAAGGTGTTCGTGAAATCAATTTATTAGGCCAAAAACGTAAATGCGTATCGAGGCCCGACATTTGATGGTGGTATTTGTACATTTGCAGAATTGTTGCGTTTAGTAGCGTCTATTGACGGTATCGACCGTTTACGTTTTTACCACCAGTCACCCAATCGAATTTACTGATGATATTATTGACGTGTATCGCGATACACCAGAATTAGTAGACTTCGTACACTTGCCGGTACAAGCTGGTTCAGACCGTATTTTAACTATGATGAAACGTGGTCATACAGCGTTAGAATATAAATCGATCATTCGTAAATTACGTGCAGTGCGTCCAAATATTCAAATCAGCTCAGATTTCATTGTAGGCTTCCCAGGTGAAACCAATGAAGAGTTTGAACAAACAATGAATCTAATTGCGCAAGTGAATTTTGATATGAGCTTTAGCTTTATCTATTCCGCGCGTCCAGGCACACCTGCAGCAGACATGCCAGATGATGTAACCGAGGAAGAGAAAAAACAACGTCTCTATCTTTTACAAGAGCGTATCAACCAACAAGCGGCACAATATAGTCGCCGTATGCTTGGTACAGAACAACGCGTGTTGGTGGAAGGGCCGTCTAAGAAAGATATTATGGAATTAACAGGACGTACTGAAAACAACCGTATTGTGAATTTCCAAGGCTCACCAGATATGATTGGTAAGTTTGTCGATATAAAAATTACGGATGTTTATACTAACTCTCTGCGTGGTAATGTGGTGCGTACTGAAGATCAAATGGGATTACGTATTGCTCAATCTCCACAAGAAGTGATGAACCGTACTCGTAAAGAAGATGAATTAGGCGTAGGACGTTATCACGGCTAATCGTTTAAAATAACTATAGATAAGTAACCGTACGCAAGTGCGGTTATTTTTTTATGTGTTTTTTAGAAAAGAGAGTAGGAAAGTCGTTACCCTAAATTTTAGGCATAAAAAAACACCCGTTAAGGTGCTGATTTAAAGTGGTGGGTCGTGAAGGATTCGAACCTTCGACCAACGGATTAAAAGTCCGCTGCTCTACCGACTGAGCTAACGACCCACTGGTATAATTTTGAAATGGTGCCCGAAGCCAGACTTGAACTGGCACGCCTCGAAAGGCGAGGGATTTTAAATCCCTTGTGTCTACCGATTCCACCACTCGGGCAAATTGGAGCGGGAAACGAGGCTCGAACTCGCGACCCCGACCTTGGCAAGGTCGTGCTCTACCAACTGAGCTATTCCCGCGTTTGCTTGTTGCCAAACAACGGGGCGTATTTTACGGATTTATCTCATTGTGTCAAATAAAATTCGTAAAAAAAGTTTTTGATTGGTTAAAAATAATTCAAAAACAAAAGGTGCGATTAAAATAACCGCACCTTTTATTTAAAATTTAGCCAATTCTATAATTCAATGTTATCTAACAAGCTGCCTTTTGCTGCTTTTAAGTATTGGAGCATTGACCAAACTGTTAAGATTGCTGCTAAATAGAGCAATACAATTGCTAGCGTTTCCATATACACATTATATCGCCAGAGTAATCCACCTAAAGCTAGCATTTGAGAGGTTGTCTTCACTTTTCCCATCCATGAAACGGCCACTTTATTACGTTCACCTAATTCAGCCATCCATTCGCGTAAAGCAGAGATAATGATTTCACGTGAAATCATAATAATAGCAGGGATGGTAATCCAAAAAGAATGTTGATATTCCACGATTAACACAAGTGCGGTAATAACCATCACTTTATCAGCAACAGGATCAAGGAAAGCACCGAAACGGGTTGTTTGTTTTAATTTTCGTGCGAGATAGCCATCAAACCAGTCGGTGACACCGGCAATAAAGAAAATGAGCGTTGTAATAAAAGGAGCAGAAGGGATTGGTAAATAAAATGCCACGACGAAGAATGGGATTAAAATCACTCGGAGAATCGTCAGAAAAATAGGAATATTATATTTCATAAAAAATAACCGCACTTTGGTTAAAGATACGCTCATTCTAAAGGATCTACAAAAATAAAAAAAGCCACTTAATGTGGCTTTTTCTTAAAAATTAAAGTTTGTCAGCGTTTTGTTTCAAGTATTTAGCAACGCCTTCTGGGTTGTCTTTCATACCTTCTTTGCCTTTTTCCCATTGAGCAGGGCAAACTTCACCGTGTTCTTCGTGGAATTGTAATGCATCTACCATACGTAACATTTCATCAATGTTACGACCTAATGGTAAGTCATTAACCACTTGGTGACGAACAACGCCGTTTTTGTCGATTAAGAATGATGCACGTAATGCAACGCCAGCTTCTGGATGTTCGATACCGTATGCTTTAGCGATGTCGTGTTTAACGTCAGCTGCTAATGCATATTTAACTGCACCGATACCGCCGTTTTCAGTTGGGGTATTACGCCATGCGTTGTGAGTGAATTGAGAGTCAATAGATACACCAACCACTTCAACACCACGTTTTTTGAATTCTTCATAACGGTGGTCGAATGCGATTAACTCAGATGGGCAAACGAAAGTGAAGTCTAATGGGTAGAAGAATAATACTGCTGCTTTACCTTCGATGTGTTTTTTGAAATTGAAGTTATCAACGATTTCACCATTGCCTAAAACTGCAGAGGAAGTAAAATCTGGAGCTTGACGAGTTACTAATACCATAGTCATAATTCCTATATGAATGTTAATAAAAATTTTGCGGATGCAAAATGCGGATAATATTCTAAAAAAATTAACTGCACTTTAACAGCTGTTTTTATCTATTGAATTAATTAATATTGTCTAAGTTACAGGTGAAATATATGTCAGAACATCATACTTTATCGACCACACTGGTTCATGCCGGGCGTAAAAAACGCTTTACTCAAGGGGCTGTTAACCCCGTGGTTCAACGTGCTTCTTCTTTAGTGTTTGACACTATTGCAGATAAAAAACATTGCACAAAAAATCGTTATAAGGGAGAGCTTTTCTACGGTCGTCGTGGCACGTTAACGCATTTTGCACTTCAAGATTTAATGTGTGAAATGGAAGGGGGCGCAGGCTGTTATCTTTATCCTTGTGGGGCCGCAGCGGTAACAAATGCCATTTTATCCTTTGTGGAAACGGGTGATCACGTTTTAATGACAGGTGCAGCCTATGAGCCGACGCAAGATTTTTGCAATGTAATTTTGAAAAAAATGCATATTGATACGACCTACTATGATCCAATGATAGGTACTGATATTGCTAAACTTGTGCAGCCAAATACCAAAGTCTTATTTTTAGAATCTCCAAGTTCTTTAACGATGGAAGTGCCGGATATCCCAGCGATTGTTAAGGCGGTTCGAGCAGTGAGCCCTGAAATCGTCATTATGATCGATAATACATGGGCTGGAGGCGTACTGTTCAAAGCGTTAGAACACGGTATTGATATCTCTATTCAAGCTGGGACCAAATATTTAGTGGGGCATTCTGATATTATGATCGGTACCGCAGTGGCTAATGCGCGTACTTGGGATAAATTGCGTGAGCATTCTTACTTAATGGGACAAATGGTTGATGCGGATTCCGCTTATACGACAGCACGCGGTATTCGTACCTTAGGTGTGCGATTAAAACAACATCATGAAAGCAGTTTAAAAGTGGCCAAATGGTTAAGTGAACAACCACAAGTTAAAGCAGTGTATCATCCAGCGTTACCAAGCTGTCCAGGCCATGAAAACTTTAAACGTGATTTTACCGGCGCAAGCGGTTTATTTTCTTTTGAATTACATAAACGTTTAAACGATGAAGAGCTTTCCGCCTTTATGGATCATTTTGATCTTTTCACAATGGCTTATTCTTGGGGCGGGTTTGAATCGCTCATTTTATGCAATCAACCAGAAGAAATTGCAAAAATTCGCCCAGGTATTGAGCGTAAATTAACGGGTTCATTGATTCGTGTGCATATTGGATTTGAAGACACGGATGAATTAATTGCCGATCTTCAAGCAGGTTTTGACCGAATCAAATAAGAAAAAGGGCTGTTTATGTAAACAGTCCTTATTTACTCAATCTTTGAGTTGATTTATCATAGTCAGCATTTTTAGTAACTAGAGAAGAACAATGAAACATATTCATATTTTAGGCATCTGCGGGACCTTTATGGGTGGCGTTGCGATGATTGCCAAACAAATGGGCTATAAGGTAACGGGGTCCGATACCAATGTTTACCCACCGATGAGCACTTTTTTACAAGAGCAGGGCATTGAAATTATTCCTAATTATGATGTAGCTCAACTTCAGCCTGCACCCGATATGGTGATTGTCGGAAATGCCATGAAGCGTGGTAATCCTTGCGTGGAATATGTTTTGGATAATGCCTTGCCTTACACATCAGGCCCACAATGGTTACATGATCATTTATTACGTAATCGTTGGGTGTTAGCGGTTTCAGGTACACATGGTAAAACCACAACAACGGGTATGTTGACTTGGATTTTAGAACAAAATGGGCTAAAACCCGGTTTCCTAATCGGTGGTATTGCGGGGAATTTTGGTACCTCTGCTCGTTTAGGGGAAAGTGAGTTCTTTGTAATTGAAGCGGATGAATATGATACGGCGTTCTTTGATAAGCGTTCTAAATTTGTACATTACAATCCGAAAACTTTGATCATTAACAATATCAGCTTCGATCATGCTGATATCTTCGATGATCTTCACGCGATCCAGCGTCAATTCCATCATATGATTAGAACCATTCCTTCCACAGGACGTGTTCTTTCTTTTGCAGATGAACAGAGCGTGAAAGAAACCCTCAATATGGGTTGTTGGTCAGAACAGCAATTTATCGGTAAAGATAAAGAATGGTTTGCGGAACGTATTACCAATGATTGTTCTGAATTTGCCGTATTCCATCACGGTAAAAAAGTGGCTGAAGTGAAATGGAATATTGTTGGACAGCACAATATGCACAATGCGTTAATGGCGGTTGCAGCGGCTTACCATGCGGGTGTCAAGATTGAAGATGCATGTCATGCATTAGGTAGCTTTATCAATGCAAAACGTCGTTTAGAGGTGAAGGGTGAAGTAAACGGTATTACGGTTTATGATGACTTCGCTCACCATCCAGAAGCAATTCTGGCGACACTTACTGCGTTGCGTGATAAAGTAGGCGGTGGCGTACGTATTCTTGCTGTATTAGAACCTCGTTCAAACACCATGAAAATGGGCGTGCATAAAGATGAAATTGCGCCAGCACTTGGGCGAGCTGATGCCGTATTTATGCTACAACCAGATAATATTCCGTGGGACGTAGCTGAAATTGCGGGACAATGTGTTCAACCGGCATACTACACAGGAAACGTTGATAAATTGGTGGATATGATTGTGGCTGAAGCGAAACCAACGGATCACATTCTTGTGATGTCAAACGGTAGCTTTGGTGGCATTCATCAAAAGATTTTAGATCGATTAAAATAATCTCAATGCAAAGTGCGGTCAAAAATGAGAGTGTTTTTGACCGCACTTTTTATCATTAAAAATAAGGAAATAGCATGGCTGATCCACATATTGAATCTCCAATGGATGTTTGGGATAAACTCACCGTCATTATTTATCGCACAGGCTTTGTCATTGCGGCATTTAGCATCTTGGCTTTAACTTGGTATCCTCAACAGGCTCAAAGTGCCGTATTGATTGCAGCAACTTGTTGTGCATCATCGCTTCATATTTATTTAAAGCATTTCCGCTTAACATTTCAATTTGCCACGTGGCTTGCACTCTTATGTGCGCTTTTAGGTTGGCATGAATTAGCGTTAGGTGGTGCATTAGTAACACTGGGCGGTTTATGTTTTAAAGAATACTTCTGTTTTAGAGTACCGCTATTAAATTTACAACCTGCATTTGTCGCCGCACTTTGGTTTGCTTGGGTATTTGAAGGTGGTTGGATTGCTCGAATTTTATCGTTGATTGTCGGCGGATTATTATTGATTCTTGCAGTTCAAAAATGGCGAATGCCACTGCATTTTGATATTGGCGATAAGACAAAGTATCAAATCTAATAAGATTGATAGATAAAGGCATAATGTTTCACGATATTGTGCCTTTTTATTTCGATTAAATTTACCTTTATTTAAAAATGAAAAAAGCACCGAAATCTCGGTGCTTTATAATTTGGTTGCGGGGGCCGGATTTGAACCGACGGCCTTCGGGTTATGAGCCCGACGAGCTACCAAGCTGCTCCACCCCGCGCCTGATGGCGCGTAATATACTCGTTTCAAAAATTATTGCAAGATTTAAACTGAATTTGACTTTCCGTTTGTTAAGAAAATAAACAAAATGAATATTAATTAACCATTTTATGAAATAGTGCTAGTCCTAAAAGGGAATTTTTGATAGCGTATGCAATTTTGTATTGAGTTAGTTTAATTTAGGAAAATAAGAATGAAATTTCGTCAAAATCTCGCTGTAAAAATGCTCTCTGTAGTGGCAGCAGTTTCGGTGCTTGCATCATGTAGTTCAGCACCAAGTAAAGTCTCTTCAAAAAATAATTCAAGTATGCCGCGTACTGCGACAGGTGATGACCCACAAAAATTTGGGGCAAAGTATAGCGGACGTAATTATCAACAAGCTATTTTAAGCCCAGTAGCTTCTGTGGATAACAGAAGTGCGGTTGTAAACCAAGGTGATTTTTTAACGCAGCTTTCTAACGTACGTGGCTATTCAAATTCAATTACCAATCGCTTTGCCGCGAATTATGGAAAAATTACAAACTGGGTACTTGCAGGGGCTAATGTGAATGAATTAGCACAATATGGCATTAATCCTCAAATTATGAAAGGTTTTGATGGTTATCAAAACGTCTTGATGACGGGTTATTATTCGCCGGTTATTCATGCTCGTCGTACTGCACAAGGCAAATACCAATACCCAATTTATGCGATGCCAAGTTATAAACGTTATAGCCGTGCGGAAATTTACAATGGTGCATTGGCAGGGAAAAAGGCTTAGAGCTTGCTTATAGTGATTCAATGATGGATAACTTCTTACTTGGCGTACAGGGTAGTGGTTATGTTGATTACGGCGATGGCAATTTAAATTATTTAGCTTATGCGGGTCAAAATGGTTATAAATATCAAGCGGTTGGTCGTTTGTTAGTAGAAGATGGTGAAATTCCAAAAGAAAAAATGTCTATTCAAGCGATTCGTGAATGGGGTAAAGCAAACCCATCTCGTGTACAAGAATTGTTAGAGCGTAATCCATCTTATGTTTTCTTTAAAAACGATCCTACAGGTAAAGTGAAAGGTTCTGCAGGTGTGCCTTTAGTGCCAATGGCTGCGGTTGCTTCTGATCGCAATGTGATTCCTTCAGGTACCGTATTATTGGTTGAAGTGCCAGATATTGATAACAACGGTAACTGGACTGGGCTCACACAAATTACACTTAATGGTGGCGCTTGATGTGGGCGGTGCGGTAAATGGTCACCACTTTGACTTATACCGTGGTATTGGCGATCAAGCAGGTCACATCGCTGGTTTATCAAAACACTATGGACGTGTTTGGGTACTACAATAATGGCTCGTGTCGATAACTACGAACAACGTTTTGGCGGCATTGGTCGCCTTTATACACCAGAAGGCTTGGCGCGTTTGCGTCAGGCTCATGTGTGCGTCATTGGTATTGGCGGCGTAGGTTCGTGGGTGGTGGAAGCGCTTGCGCGAAGTGGTGTAGGGCAGATCACCATGATTGATATGGATGATATTTGTGTCACCAATATTAATCGTCAGCTTCCTGCGTTAAGTGGTAATATTGGCAAGCTTAAAACGGAAGTGATGGCAGAACGAGTTAAGCTGATTAATCCAGAATGTGTGGTGAATATTATCGATGATTTCATTTCACCGGATAATCAAGCAGAATATTTAAATCGCGGCTATGATTATGTCATTGATGCCATTGATAATGTGAAAACCAAAGCGGCGATGATTGCCTATTGCAAGCGTAATAAAATCAAGATTATTACTATAGGTGGCGCAGGTGGTCAGACAGATCCATCAAAAATCCAAATTGCTGATTTAAGCAAAACGATCCAAGATCCATTATTGGCGAAAGTGCGGTCAGTTTTACGTAAGGATTTTAATTTTACCCAAAATCCACAACGTAAGTTCGCAGTTGATGCTGTGTTTTCCAGTCAGCCTCTGATTTTCCCTAAAATGGGCGAGGGCTGTGAAGTATCAGCCACCATGAATTGTGCAAATGGCTTTGGTGCAGCAACCATGATCACCGCAACTTTTGGATTTTTGCCGTTTCTAGGGTAATAGACAAGTTATTAAAATAAAGAAATGAAGCAACGTGAAAACGTTGCTTTTTCTTTATGAATAAAAGTATTTAATAAGATGAAGAAATATCACTTCATTTTTTTAATTTGAAATGTTGCAATTTTATCAAAAAAGCGTAGTCTATGTTGGCTTTGAGAATAATTCCCAATAAAAGTAAGGAAACAAAAATGAAACAAGTATTAAAAATGAGTGCAATTTCTACCGCACTTTTAACGCTTCCAATGATGGCAAATGCAGATGTATTGGCCTCCGTGAAACCCCTCGGTTTTATTACATCGTCTATTGCCAATGGTGTAACAGATACGCAAATTTTAGTGCCAGCTGGGTGCTTCTCCACATGATTACAGCTTAAAACTTTCAGATGTGCAAAAAGTGAAATCGGCGGATTTAGTGCTTTGGGTTGGTGAAGATATTGATGCTTTTTTAGCAAAACCAATTAGCCAAATTGATAGCAAAAAAGTCATCAATATTTCTGAGATTCCAGAAATTAAACCGCTTTTAAGTAAAGTTCATCATGAGCATTATCATGAAGATGATGAGCACGAGCATGGCCACAGCCATGATCATAAACATGAACATGGGCACGACCATAAACACGAACATGGACACGACCATAAACATGAGCATGGACACGATCATAAACACGAACATGCTCATGAGCATCACGATCACCATCATGATGTAGATGAAAATGGTTTAAGTGTAAACTGGCATTTATGGTATTCACCAGCCATTAGCCAAATTGTGGCACAGAAAGTGGCGGATAAATTAACAGAACAATATCCGGATAAAAAAGAGCTCATCGCGAAAAACTTAGCCGATTTTAACCGCACGTTGACTGAGCAAAGCGATAAAATCAAAGCACAATTAGCCCCACTCAAAGATAAAGGTTTTTTTGTGTTCCATGATGCTTATAGCTATTTCAATGATGCTTATGGTTTAAATCAAACCGGTTATTTCACCATTAATCCATTAGTGGCACCGGGTGCAAAAACCATTGCTCACATCAAAGAAGAAATTGAAGAACATCGTGTAAATTGTCTTTTTGCGGAGCCTCAATTCACACCAAAAGTGATTGATACGCTTGCGCAAAGTACAAAAGTCAATGTTGGTCGTTTAGATCCTATTGGCGATAACGTACAGCTTGGTCCAAATTCCTATGCGAATTTCCTTCAAGCCACCGCTGATAGCTATGCTCAATGTTTAAGTAAATAATCAAAAATCTCCCCCTCGCCCCCTCTTTATAAAAGGAGGGGGAATATTCTTGAAATATCCCCAAATTTAACCGCACTTTCGTGCTATAATCCGCCCAATTTTTCCCTATCGAGAAAACGCATGAAACAATTATTTGCCACAACTGCCCGTGGTTTTGAAGAACTCTTAAAAGTCGAACTGACAGAGCTTGGTGCAACGGAATGTAAAATTGCACAAGGCGGCGTACATTTTCAGGCTGATGATGAAACACTTTATCGCAGCTTATTATGGTCACGTTTAGCTTCACGTATTTTGTTACCGATTGTAAATGGCAAGGTATATAGTGATTTAGACTTGTATTCAATTGTGACAGGGCAGGATTGGTTAAGTTATTTTGATGAGAAAGCCACATTTTTTGTTGATTTCAACGGGACAAACCAAGAAATTCGTCACACCCAATTTGGTGCGATGCGAGTGAAAGATGCCATTGTGGATTATTTTGAACGCCAAGGGAAAGCGCGTCCAAATGTGGATAAAGACTATCCAGATGTGCGAATTCATGCTTTATTTAAATAAAGAAGAACTCGTCGTTTCACTCGATTTAAGTGGCGAAGCATTGCATTTACGTGGCTATCGTGAAGATACAGGGCAAGCGCCTTTACGTGAAACCTTAGCTGCTGCGATAGTGCTTCGTTCAGGTTGGAAAAAAGGGACACCATTTAGTGGATCCAATGTGCGGTTCAGGTACCTTGTTAATCGAAGCGGCACAAATGGAAGCACAAATTGCACCGCAATTACATCGTTTACATTGGGGTTTTGATTGCTGGAAAGGGCATAATCAAGATGTTTGGGATAAGGTGAAAGCAGAAGCGGTACAGCAAGCTGAAACTTATTTTAATCAAAATCCAAAACCGCATTTTTATGGCTTCGATCTCGATCATCGCGTACTGAAAAAAGCACAAAAGAACGCACAAAATGCAGGCGTAGCACACTTAATTGAGTGGAAACAAGGTGATGTCGCCGCATTAAAAAATCCAAGTCCAGATGAAGTGGGAACAGTGATTTGTAACCCGCCTTACGGTGAACGTTTAGGCACAACTCCTGCTTTGATTGCGCTATATTCAGTCTTTGGACAACGTCTTAAAAATGAATTTGGTGGTTGGAATGCGTCGATTTTCAGTAGTGAATCTACCTTGCTTGATTGCTTGCGTATGCGTTCTCATCGTCAATTTAAAGCGAAAAACGGTCCGTTAGATTGTGTTCAGAAGAATTATCAAATTTCAGAACGCAAAGAAAGTGCGGTTGAAAATCCGCTTGAATTTGACCGCACTTCAACGGTAGCGGTGGATTTTGCGAATCGTTTACAGAAAAATATCAAGAAAATTGAAAAATGGGCGAAACAGCAAGGTCTTGATGCGTATCGTTTATATGATGCCGATTTACCGGAATATAACGTGGCAGTGGATCGTTATGGTGATCATATTGTGGTGCAAGAGTATGCCGCACCAAAAAATATTGATGAAAACAAAGCCCGTCAACGTTTATTGGATGCCGTGACTGCAACCTTACAAGTCACCGGTATTGAAACCAATAAACTGATTTTGAAAGTCCGTCAAAAACAAAAAGGCACGAATCAATATGAAATTGGCCAATAAAGGCGAATATTTTTATGTGAATGAATACGGCGCTCAGCTTTGGGTGAATCTAACGGATTACTTGGATACAGGATTATTCTTAGATCATCGTTTAACCCGTAAAATGCTTGGTGAAATGGCAAAAGGCAAAGACTTTCCTCAATCTTTTTGCTTATACTGGTTCAGCAACGGTTCACGCAGCATTAGGTGGGGCAAAATCGACGACGACCGTGGATATGTCTAACACTTATTTAAACTGGGCAGAGCAAAACCTGATTTTAAATGATATTGAAGGCAAGCAGCACAAGCTCATCCAGGCAGATTGTTTGCAGTGGTTAGAGAAATGTGATCGACAGTTTGATTTGATTTTCGTGGATCCGCCAACATTCTCGAATTCTAAGCGTATGGAAGATAGTTGGGATGTTCAACGTGATCACATCAAATTAATGCGTAACCTTAAGCGTATTTTACGTCCTAACGGCACCATCGTGTTCTCGAACAATAAACGTGGTTTTAAAATGGATTTTGAGGCGTTAGATGAATTGGGATTAAGTGCGGTTGAAATTTCAGCGAAAACCTTACCGCTTGATTTTGAGCGAAATAAACAAATCCACAACTGCTGGGTTGTGACAATGAAAGCCTAATAAAAAGCCCGATAATGATTTATCGGGCTTTTTTGTTATTCGACTTCTTTTTGTTTTTCGGTTTCAGAATCATCATGAAGAAGGGTTTCGACCGCAGCTTCATCATTGATCTCATCTTCTTTTTCTAAGATTTCCGCTGCTTCTTCATTTAATGCTTTAGCATCAGAATGTGGTTTGATGAAGGGTTTAGGCATCCAATATTTTCGGATGATGTCCGTTGAGAAACCATGTAAAACTTCTTCATTCAAGCGTTCTTGATCTAAATAACGAACTTCCGCAATGATTTCATCTGCTTCAATTTTATTTACACCTAATTGAACTAAGGTTGCATGACTGAGAGTGAGGGCAGACTCAAAGGTCTCACGTACAATAAAGTCCACATCTTTCTTAATAAGACTTACTGTCGTTTTACGGTCATAAGTTCGAGCCAAAATTGGGAGTTTCGGATAAGCATCTTTCAGATTCTCAACAATATTTTCAATTCGCTGTGTATCGTTAATCCCGATGACAACACATTTAGCTTTTTCGATACCCGCGGCACGTAATACATCAAGACGAATACCGTCACCGTAATAGACTTTAAAACCGAATTTCGCTGCTGCACGAATGTTTTCAATGTTGCGGTCAATCACCGAGACGTTAATACCTCGAACAAGAAGCGATTGACACACGATTTGGCTGAAACGACCAAAACCAATCACGAGTACGCTATCTTCTAAATCCACAATAGGATCGAGATCGCTAGTATCGACTTTTTTTCCTCTTGATTCGCTGATTTGCGTTGGTTAATTTTACGCATTAATAAAGCCAATCAATGGTGAGAATAACATCGAGATAATGACCGCAGCGGTAAAGGTTGCATTTTGATCTTTTGTCATCACGCCTGCAGTGGTCGCAGCAGAGAAGAGTACGAATGCAAATTCACCACCGTGCGCCATGATGGTCATTCGTCCAACAGATTCGGTACGGTCTAGTTTCGTAATACGCGCTACGGTATAAACGGCTAAGGCTTTGCCGACGATGTAAAGGCATACGATACCTAACAACCAAACCGCATCATTGAAGACTAAACTGAGGTCAAGCGACATTCCCACGCCCATAAAGAAGAGACCGAGCAATAAACCACGGAATGGTTCAATATCGGCTTCTAATTGGTGGCGGAATGCGGATTCTGAAAGCATTACACCCGCAACGAATGCGCCCATCGCCATTGAAAGGCCGCTCGCTTCCATTGCTAATGCAGCACCTAACACCACAAGTAAGGCGGCTGCTGTCATCATTTCACGAATATGGGCTTTAGAAATCAAGCGGAAAATAGGGTTCATTAACCATTTACCCGCAACCACTAAACTGACAACGGCGCCGAGTGCAATAGCAATAGATGTCCAGTTGGTTTGATGTTCAATATGTTTGGTTTCAGGCGTTAAAAAGGCAATAGAAGCCAATAATGGCACAATGGATAAATCTTCAAAAATTAAGGTGGAAATAACTCGTTGGCCTTTTGGTGTATTCGTAATCCCGCGTTCTTCTAATACCTGCATCACAATAGCGGTGGAAGAAAGGGTAAAGCCCATACCTGCAATAAATGCGACCTCTTTAGGAAGATTTAAAATATAGATACCTGCAAAGGTAAGCAGAGCACCACATAGACCTACTTGTAGAAAGCCCCGGCCAAAGATCGCTTTTCGCATGGCCCATAAACGTTCTGGATGCATCTCTAAACCGATGATGAATAAGAACATCACAACGCCAAGTTCAGCCATATGCAGAATCGATTCGGCATCTTTCACTACGCCGAAACGGAAGGACCAATTAAACAGCCAGCCACTAAATAACCCAACACGCTACCTAAGCCAATACGCTTAAAAAGCGGCACGATAGTGACACTGGTAGCAAGCAGGACTACAGTTTTAATTAATTCAGGGCTGACGACATTCGACATAGGGCAAAAAACCTTAGTAAAAACAGGGAGTATGAGAAGAAAGTTGACTTGTATTCTAGCTTTTTTTCACTAAATAAAAAACACAGAAAAGCAAGAAATTGGTATAATTTACAAAAACTTTACACGCATAAAAATGGTCAGTTTTTTGACCGCACTTTAGAGGTATTATGACATTACAATTCAATATGGTCGCGTTGTTATTGGTTTTCTTAATTGTTTTAGGTTTAATTAGCCAAAATAGCGCGATTACCATCTCAGCCGCCGTGCTGTTAATCATGCAGCAAACCTTATTATCCAAATACATTCCTATACTCGAACAATACGGTGTCAAAATCGGGATTATCATTTTAACGATTGGTGTCCTAGCGCCGTTAGTGTCGGGAAAAATCCAACTGCCCGATCTCAGTTCATTTTTAAACTGGAAAATGGGTGTTTCTATTTTAACAGGAGTATTCGTCGCATGGCTTGCGGGGAAAGGCGTGCCATTAATGAGTGAACAACCTGTTTTGGTGACAGGGTTATTAATTGGTACGATTATTGGTGTGTCTTTCTTAGGCGGTATTCCGGTGGGACCTCTCATTGCTGCAGGGATTTTAGCGGTATTAATAGGAAAATTTTAAATGAAAAACAAATGGTTATTTATCGCGGGATTAAGCGGCTTTTTATGTGTGGCGATTGGTGCTTTTGCGGCACATGGATTAAGCAAGGTTTTAGAACCTAAAGAATTAGCGTGGATTGAAACGGGTGTGAAATATCAAATGTTCCACACCATTGCGATTTTTAGCGATTGGCATTTTGCAATTATGCCGTGAATCATTGGTTACAAACAAAATGGCTAATCTTCGCTGCAGGGACTTGGGCGTACGGCATTCTTCTTTTTAGTGGCAGCCTTTATGCACTTGCGCTTGGTGCAGGCAAATTCCTCGTTTGGGTGACACCGATTGGAGGCACGTTATTTTTAATTGGTTGGCTTTGCTTGGCTTACGGTGGTTTTAAAAGTAAATCAGTATGAAGAACAAATCAGTCAAACGTGAATTAAATCCGATACAACAATCTCTCTTTTCGAAACTCAAGGATATTATGCTGGTGGATCAACGTCGTTTATCCGCCCGCATTCATGGTATTGGAAAAATTAAAAGCCAAGAGGCTCAACAAGCTGTTGCTGCTGAAATCCAGCTGCAGATTGAACAGGCTCAATTACGTGTAGAAAATCGTAAAAGTGCGGTTAAAAATCCGATTGTTTTTCCAGAGAGTTTGCCCGTTAGTCAACGTAAAGCAGAAATTCAAAAACTGCTTTCTGAGCATCAGGTCATTGTGGTGGCAGGGGAAACCGGTTCAGGGTAAAACCACCCAATTGCCGAAAATGTGTTTGGAATTAGGTTTCGGCAATTTGGGCATGATTGGTCATACTCAGCCGCGTCGTATTGCTGCACGCTCTGTGGCGGCGCGTATTGCGGAAGAGCTGGAAACAGAGCTTGGCGGTTTAGTTGGTTATAAGGTTCGTTTTAACGATCAAATCAGTGATGATACGCAAATCAAGTTGATGACTGACGGGATCCTGTTAGCGGAAATTCAAAACGATCGTTTCCTCAATCAATATTCTTGTTTGATTATCGATGAAGCCCACGAACGTAGCCTAAACAACGATTTTATTCTCGGTTATCTGAAAACAGCTTTTACCACGTCGTCGTGATTTAAAACTTATCATCACCTCCGCGACCATTGATGTGGAACGCTTTTTCCAAACATTTCAACAATGCCCCGATTATTGAAGTCTCAGGGCAGAACCTATCCTGTTGAAGTGCGTTATCGTCCGGTAGTGGAAGAAGACGATCAAGATCAGCTACAAGGCATTCTTAATGCGGTGGATGAACTGCAGGCGGAAGGTCGTGGCGATATTTTGATCTTTATGAACGGTGAGCGTGAAATTCGCGATACCGCCGAAGCTTTACAAAAACAAAATCTAAAACACACGGAAATTCTACCGCTCTTTGCTCGCTTGTCTGCGCAAGAACAGAATAAAATTTTCCATCCGAGCGGATTAAATCGCATCGTGTTGGCGACCAACGTCGCAGAAACCTCATTGACCGTGCCGGGCATTAAATATGTGATTGACCCAGGTACCGCACGCATTTCCCGTTATAGCTATCGCACCAAAGTACAACGTTTACCAATTGAACCTATTTCACAGGCCTCTGCTAATCAGCGTAAAGGTCGTTGTGGTCGTGTAAGTGAAGGGATTTGTATTCGTTTATATTCGGAAGAGGATTTTAATTCTCGTCCGGAGTTTACCGATCCTGAAATTCTGCGCACCAATTTAGCCTCCGTTATTTTGCAAATGACAGCATTGGGTTTGGATGATATTGAAGCCTTTCCCATTTGTGGATGCGCCCAGATAAACGCCATATTCAAGATGGTATAAAACTGTTGGAAGAATTGGGTGCGTTTGAAATGGTTCGCACCAAAGCGGGCGAGAAACGTCAATTAACGGCAGTAGGCCGTCAATTAGCTCAACTCCCTGTGGATCCACGTTTAGCGAAGATGTTGCTGAGCGCTGTCTCACAAGGTGCGTTGCATGAAGTGATGATTATTGTCGCTGCGTTATCCATTCAAGATCCTCGCGAGCGTCCACAAGAAAAACAGCAAGCTTCTGATGAAAAACATCGTCGTTTTGCCGATAAAAAATCAGATTTCTTGGCTTTCCTCAATCTTTGGCGTTATCTACAAGAACAACAAAAAGAATTGAGTAAAAACCAATTCCGCCGCCAATGCCAAAAGGATTTCTTAAATTATTTACGTATTCGTGAATGGCAAGATATTTATCATCAAATTCGTTTAACCGTGCGTGAAATGGGCTTGCCGATTAATTCCGAAAAAGCAGAATATCAGCAAATTCATACCGCACTTTTAAGTGGCTTTGCTTTCTCATATCGGTTTAAAAGAAGCGGAGAAACAACAATATCTTGGTGCACGTAATGCCCATTTTGCAATTTTCCCCAATTCTGTGCTTTTCAAAAAACAACCGAAATGGGTGATGGCGGCAGAGTTAGTGGAAACCTCCAAACTTTGGGGGCGTATGGTGGCGGAAATCGAGCCAGAATGGATCGAGCCACTTGCCGAGCATCTAATTAAAAAATCCTATTCAGAACCACGTTGGTCGAAATCTCGTGGCGCGGTGATTGCAGATGAAAAAGTCACGCTTTATGGTGTGCCGATTGTGGCTGCGCGACCAGTGAATTACGGTGCTATCGATCCAACGGTGAGCCGCGAGATCTTTATTCAATCTGCCTTGGTGGAAGGGGATTGGAATACTAAGCATAAATTCTTCAAAGAAAATCAACGACTCGTTCGAGAAGTAGAAGAGTTGGAACACAAAAGCCGCCGCCGCGATATTTTGGTGGATGATCGCACGCTTTTTGAATTTTACGATCAGCGTATTGGTACGGAAGTCGTTTCCCAAAAACATTTTGATACCTGGTGGAAAAAGGCGCAGCAAAAAGATCCTGAATTGCTTAATTTTGAACGTTCATTCTTGATTAATGATGATGCGGAACAAGTGAGCAAGCTGGATTTCCCGAATTTCTGGCATCAAGGCAATTTGAAAACTCAAACTGACGTATCAATTTGAACCGGGTACCGATGCGGACGGGGTGACCGTGCATATTCCGTTGCCATTGCTCAACCAAGTGGAAATGACCGGCTTTGACTGGCAAATTCCAGGCTTGCGGGAAGAATTGGTGATTGCGCTGATTAAATCTCTGCCGAAATCTTATCGTCGTAACTTCGTGCCTGCACCTAATTATGCCCAAGCTTTTTTAAGTCGAGCCGTACCGTTGGAAAAACCGTTATTAGATACGCTGATTTATGAATTGCGTCGTATGACGGGCGTCACCGTAGAAGCGGAACATTGGAATTGGGAACAAATTCCAAGCCATTTGAAAATGACGTTCCGCGTGGTGGATGAAAACGGCAAGAAAATCGCGGAATCCATGAATTTGGACGAGCTGAAATTCAACTTAAAAGATCGTGTGCAGGAAAGTATTTCTGCTGTGGCAGATGATGGCATTGAGCAAAGCGGGCTACATATTTGGAGCTTTGCAGATTTACCACAATGTTACGAACAAAAACAACGTGGTTTTAGCGTCAAAGCGTTCCCTGCCATTGTAGATGAAAAAGATGCGGTAGGTATCAAACTGTTTGAAACAGAGTTTGAGCAAGCGGTGGCAATGCAACAAGGTTTACGTCGTTTGTTGTTACTCAATGTGCCATCACCGATTAAATATCTGCATGAAAAATTGCCGAATAAAGCTAAATTGGGACTGTATTTTACCCCGTTCGGTCGCGTGTTGGATTTGATCGATGACTGTATCGCTTGTGCGGTGGATAAACTGATTGCCGATTTTGGCGGTTTTGTGTGGGATGAAGCAGGCTTTTGAAAAAAATTGCGTGATTTCGTGCGAGAAAACCTTAACGAAGTGACCGTAGATATTGCACAGAAAGTGGAGCAAATCCTCTCCCTTAACCATGCCTTAAACCAACGTTTAAAAGGCAAAATGGATTTCACCATGGCCTTTTGCCTTTTCTGATATTAAGGCGCAATTAGCGGGGCTGATTTATCCAGGTTTTGTGCAAAAGAGCGGTTATGATCGCCTACCGGATTTACAACGTTATTTACAAGCCGTTGATAAACGTATTGATAAACTGGCTCAAGATGTAAATCGCGATCGTGCGGCGATGCTACGCGTGGAACAAGTACAACAGGCTTACCAACAATTACTCGCTAAACTGCCGAAATCTAAACCTATTTCTGATGAAAGTCGCGGAAATTCGCTATATGATCGAGGAATTGCGTGTGAGCTTATTTGCGCAGCAATTAGGGCACGAAAGTATCAGGTGTCAGATAAAGCGGATTTTGAGCATTATTAATGACAGTTTTAGCTAGTGTATGAGGACAAAATTATTTGAATAGATGATGGTCGTAAATTTTGAATCATGTTAGATGATGTTCCTAAAAAGAATGTTACGTCATGATTGGCATGCGTATAAGTCACGCTAATGACATGCAAAATTATTTGTTTCATGTGAAAAATGATATGTGAAGCAGAATTATCTGTTTTACAAGTAGCACAAGCTATGGAGATATTAATGAAAGAGTCGACAGATTTTTGTGCATGGGAACATCAAAGTTAGTATAATGATTTTTGATTCAGTACAGAAAATGCTTTTTCCAGCAGAAAGATATCGAAAGCATGTTTAGGGGAATTATATGAAGCATCTATTTTATAGTAAATCACATGCGTGAGGGAAGACTGCTTTATGAGATAGTATTACAGATATTATTAAAAACACTCTAGGGTCAAGAAGGATGAAAACTATTATCAGAATGTAGATAAAAAAATTTGAAAATGGTTAGAAATTCTTACAGCATTTGCTTACAGAATCTACAGATTGTTTTCGACTTTCAACACAATATATTTATGAAATAATGACCCTTTATGATTTATCAATGTTGAGGGATTATATGCAGTTAATTATTATGAAGATTCTGAAGTGACCTTCCTTTTAGAATATTTAATAGAGCGAGAGTAAAATTCTTAATTCCTCCAGAGATTATTGGTTTGTATCTTGATGAGAGTCATTTTTTTTCAAAAATCTTCTGATGATTATAAAAAGGAAAATGCTCAAGAGATTAAAAAATGTCTAAAAAAACATGTTCATAATGTTTCTATATTTCATAGTTCTAATCAGAAAGTGATGCTAATAATGTATAAAGGTGTTTACAAAACTTCTTAAAAAACACCTCCAAAAAACCAACCGCACTTTCTCCCCAAAAATCTTTTTGTGATCTACCTCAAATTTTCGTATTGAACTGATTTACAACTCTCAATTCAATCGCTATCTTGCTGATATTATTATTTTAATAAAGAGGTGAATTATGGATCTGATTATAGGTTTGATTGCCATTGTTTTGGTGGCATATTATATCGTGAAAGGCTATTCAGCGACTGGCGTGTTGATGTTCGGGGGCTTGGTCTTGTTATTCATTTCAGTGCTGATGGGACATTCGATTTTACCGGAAGGGGTGAAAAGCACCGGTTCCACCTATTTTGATATTTTAGAATATGTGAAATATCTACTCGGTAATCGTGGCGGCGGTTTAGGCTTGATGATTATGGTGTTATGTGGTTTCTCTGTGTACATGACTCATCTTGGCGCGAACGATGTGGTGGTGAAATTGGTGTCAAAACCACTGAAAAACATCCGTTCACCTTATATTTTAATGGTATTTGCTTATTTCCTTGCATGTTTAATGTCTTTTGCCGTGTCATCTGCAACAGGTTTAGGCGTGTTATTAATGGCGACATTATTCCCTGTCATGGTAAACGTGGGGATTTCACGTGGGGCTGCAGCAGCAATCTGTGCATCGCCAATTTCGATTATCCTTTCCCCAACATCGGGTGACGTGGTGCTTTCCGCTGAAATTTCAAAAATTCCTTTAGGTGAGTTTGCTTTTAGCACCGCATTGCCGGTTTCGATTTTTGCGATTTTAGGGATTGCTGTCGCACACTTCTTCTGGCAGCGTTATTTAGATAAAAAAGAAGGCGTGCAAGTAGAACGCATGAATGCAGATGAAATTAAAACCACAGCACCAAACTACTATGCGATTTTGCCATTATTACCCATTATTGGCGTATTGATTTTTGATGGCAAATGGGGCTTACCAAATTTACACATCGTTACCGTGATGGTGCTTTGCTTTTATCATTACTGCAGTGGTAGATTTTCTTACGTAGCTTTAACGCAAAACAAACCTTCGATAATCTTGTGGTGGCATATCGCGGTATGGCAGATGCCTTTGCGGGCGTGGTGATGCTTTTAGTGGCGGCGGGTGTATTTGCACAAAGTTTAAGTACAATCGGCTTTATCACTAATTTAATCGACTCTGCACAATCATTCGGTGGTTCAGCATTCTTTATGATGTTAGTGCTTGCGGTGATTACCATTTTAGCCACCATGGCGACCGGTTCTGGTAACGCAGCGTTCTATGCTTTTGCAGAATTAATTCCAAAATTAGCCACTCAAATGGGCGTCAACCCAGCGTTCTTAACCATTCCAATGTTACAAGCCTCTAACTTAGGTCGTGGTTTATCACCGGTTTCTGGCGTGGTTGTAGCGGTATCAGGTATGGGAAAAATCTCACCATTTGAGATCGTAAAACGTATGTCTGTCCCAATGTTGGTCGGTTTTATTTGTGTGATTATCGGCACAGAAATCTTTGTTTCTGTTGCCGCCTAGATTGATAGGTAAAAAAGAAGGGCTGATAGTGAAATATCAGTCCCTTTTGTTTTGAGTTAAGTGCGGTCAATTTTCTCGCTGTTTTTGATTTTATGCATTTGATGATTTTCAAAGGCTTTCACCAAATCTGCGACTTTTTCCCCTTCCGGTAAAACCAAATCTTGTGCGATATCATAAAGCGGCACAATCACAAATTCACGGTTTTTCATATCGTAATGAGGCACGGTTAAGCGTTCATTTTGAATGATTTGATCACCATAAAGCAGAATATCCAAATCCAGTGTACGCTCACCCCAACGACGTAAACGCACGCGACCTTGTTCATTTTCGATGCGTTGCAATTCATCGAGTAAAGCTAAAGGTGGGCGAGTGGTTTCGATCATCGCCACTGCGTTCACATAATCCGGTTGATCCTGCGGGCCTAATGGTTTGCTTTGATAAAATCCGCTGACCGATTTTAATTCGGTATTAGGTAGCGCAGAAATTGCTTCTAATGCCGAATTTAATTGTTCTGTCGGCGTATTTAAATTGCTGCCAAGGGCGATATACACTTGAACCATTAGTTAGCCGCCTTAGGTTTACGTCTGCGGTAATATTTTTTCTTCGGTGCAGGATGCAATTTTTGTTGCTCTTGAACCAATTGGCGACGTTGTTCTTGATTGCTGAGTTGGTACTCATGCCACCATTTTGCGAGTTCAACGGTTTCACCGCCTTCTACTTCAGCACGCATCGCCAATAAATCAAAGGCTGCACGGAATTTTTGATGTTCCATTGTGCGAGCAGGGTGAGAACCCGTGCGTTTAAGCAGTTGTAATTGCAACATCCAAATATCACGAATAACGGATGTGTGACGACGAGGTGCGGCTAATGATCGGCATAATTGATCAAGCACTTCATTTGCCTGCAAGGGCATAAGCATCGTGATTGTTTAAGCCACCTTCATTTTTCAGCACATCTACTTTTTCGCGTAATGGATACCAGAAGAATGCCGCAAATAAAAAGGCTGGATTGATACGTAATTTATCGGCAATACGTTCATCAGTTGAATTTAACGACGTTAAAATCATGCGTTCCGCAAGGCTGTCTTCTTTTTCGGTGAAATAAGGCGTTAAGCTTGGGAAAAGCTGTTCAAATAAGCCATATTGACGAAGTAATTTATAGGTTTTTACGCCATTGCCAGACTGCAATAATTTTAAGCTTTCATCGAATAAACGCGCCGGTGGAATATTTTTCAGTAATGGTGCAAGTTCACGAATGGGTTGTTCACTTGGTTTTTCCAAGAACATATCCAATTTCGCCATAAAGCGCACAGAGCGTAGCATCCGCACCGGATCTTCTTGATAACGAGTAACGGGATCGCCAATCAGACGTAATTTTCCGTTTTTCAGGTCATCAATTCCGTTGAAGTAATCACGCAACGTATTATCTTGCGGATTGTAGTAAAGGGCATTTACGGTAAAGTCACGGCGTTCTGCATCTTGTTCAATGGTGCCATACACGTTATCACGCAGTAACATCCCTTCATCGCTTTGTTTCGCTTGATTTTCGCTACGTGCATCTGAATGGCTAGCACGGAATGTGGCCACTTCGATCACATCGCGTCCAAACATAATATGTGCAAGACGGAAACGACGACCAACTAAACGACATTGACGTTGGAATACCGCTTGAATTTGGTCGGGACGCGCATTTGTTGCCACATCAAAATCTTTTGGATGTTTACCTAACAATAAATCACGCAAACAGCCCCCAACGATATAAGCGTCATAACCTTGACGTTGCAATTTTTCTACCACCGTAATGGCATTACGGCTAAACATACGTGGATTAATACCAAAATGAGAGGCTTTAACGATATGTTTGTCGTGACGATGCGCTTGGGTGTTCGTTTTTTTGTGGTGAGAAGAGGACGGGGCGATCTTGGGTTGTGAACGCTCTGTTTTTGAAACGTTTGGTTTTTCAGTTTTGGGCGCCGTTTTTTTGACAGGCGAATTTATATTGGTTTCAGTTTCTTTTTTAGTTTTTTTACCAAATAAATTTTTTTATAAGTAAGAATAATTTACTCCATTCTCTATGTTAAATGCGCATTTGATAAAAACACGAAAAGTGCGGTTGTTTTTGACCGCACTTTTTCGTTGGGTTATTTGAAATAAATTAACCTGCGACTTGTTTTTCACGAATTTCAGCAAGGGTTTTGCAATCGATACAAAGATCAGCAGTAGGACGTGCTTCTAAGCGACGAATGCCAATTTCTTCCCCACAAGAATCGCAATAACCGAAATCATCGGTGTCCAATTTTTTCAATGTGTATTCAATCTTTTTCATTAATTTACGCTCGCGATCGCGGTTGCGTAATTCAAGACTGAATTCTTCTTCTTGGGTCGCACGGTCTGCTGGATCTGGGAAGTTTGAAGCTTCATCTTGCATATGAGCAACAGTTCTTGATGCTTCTTCCACAATTTGCTCATGCCATGCAGTTAAAATTTTTCTGAAATGAAGAATTTGATCTTCATTCATGTATTCTTCATCTTTCTTTGGTTGATAAGGTGTAACACCGGCTAAATCCAGCAAACTTAGAGATGCCTTAGACATTGATAACTCCTAATAATAGTACAGAATTTAATGACGTCCTGTCTTGTTTTTTGTGATTGAGTTCTTATTGCTAAAAATAGCTGACATAAGAACCTAGTTATTTTAAGGGCGATATAAATAGCAGAACTTCATCTATTTAGCAAATAAATTTAGCCTGGAAATTTAAATTTTGCGATCGAGATCGCAAAAAATGGCGTGATTATTTGTTTATTTATGAGGTTAAGGCTAGGTTGCCTTATTTTCTCGCTATAAATCACACTCCAAATGAAACTCACGTTATTTCAACTGTGCATCATGCTCATCATTTCAGCCTTTTCTTTGCTTATCGTGCCTGATTTTTTACTGTTTACCTGGCAACGAGCAGGGGCTGAGCATTTTATTGTTGGTTATGACCGCATTTTGTTTCCATTGGTTCAATTATTTTAAAGTCAGAAATTTTTGTATTAACGGCATTTGGTTTTTGCTTACCTTAGCTTACGTGCATTCACAAGCCTTGTCGTTATTGACTCAAGCAGAAAAAATTTCAAGTTTACCGAATAAAATCACGTTAGATCTTTACATCTCAGAAATTCTTCATCAGCAAGATTATCAAACGTTGGTTGCGACGACGTCTTTATTTGATGGGAAAGAACAACAAATTTTTATTAATTGGAGAGCACCAGAAAAACCACAACTTGGCGAAGTTTGGCGGGCGGATGTAAAGCTTCGCCCTATTTCGGCGAGATTAAATCATGGCGGATTTGATCGACAGCAGTGGTATTTTTCCAAAAGAATTATTGCCGTAGGGAATGTGAAAAGTGCGGTCAAAATTGGGGAAGATTTTTCTTACCGCACAGATTTTCTACAGAATAGCCTCAAGCAGACGGAAGGGCTTTCTTTACAAGGTTTACTTATTGCATTGGCATTTGGTGAGCGAGCTTGGCTGGATAATAAAACGTGGTTGATTTATCAACAAACGAATACAGCACATTTGATTGCTATTTCAGGATTCCATATCGGTTTAGCAATGGGGATAGGCTTTTTCTTTGCTCGATTATTGCAACTCGCACTGCCTACACGCTTTATTTCGCCCTGGTTTCCACTTTGCTTTGGTGTGTTGATTGCCTTAGGTTATGCCTATTTAGCCGGATTTAGTTTACCGACCTTTCGTGCAATGATGGCATTGCTTTTTATTGCAATCCTTCAATTTTCGCGACGATATTACACGCCTTTGCAAATGCTGTGTTTGGTGGTGGCATTTTTGCTTTTTTGTGATCCGCTTATGCCGCTTTCGGTGAGCTTTTGGCTTTCAATTGGTGCAGTTGCCTGTCTGATTGTGTGGTACCGATATGTTCCCTTATCAATCATTGAATGGCGACATCAAAAATTATCCCGCAAAGTGCGGTGGATTTTTGGGCTTGTTTCATTTGCAGTTAGGGCTGCTAATTTTATTCACGCCCATTCAGCTTTTCTTTTTTAATGGCTTGGCATTAAATGGATTCTTAGCAAATTTAATTGCAGTACCCTTGTATAGCTTTTTACTTGTGCCCTTGATTCTCTTTGCGGTGTTGACCCATGGTGTATTTTCTTCTTGGCATCTTTCAAATACGATTGCTCAAGGTATTACACAATGCCTACGTGTTTTCCAAGGCTCGTATATGCCGATTTCGATCAATTTATCCCTCATTCTGACCGCACTTTTAAGCCTTGTCTTTGGCGGAATGTTAGGTGGATTGTATTTTGCATCTCAAGGAAAAACAAAAAACACACCACTAATAAAATCGAAAGTCGATTTTTACATTAAATCATACAAAAAAATCTTATCGCTAGAAGCTTATAAACAAGCTCTATTTTAGGCGTAATTCTTGTTTTTGGTATTTGTATTGGTTCGTTTGGATATCGATATCTCACCAAACCCAAATGGCAGTTAGATACGTTAGATGTTGGTCAAGGTTTAGCAACCTTAATTGTGAAAGAGGGGAAAGGTGTGTTATATGATACTGGGCCTGCTTGGCAGAGTGGAATAGGTAGCTCTTCTATAGCGGAATTAGAGATATTACCTTATCTTCAACGGGAAGGCATTGAACTTGAAACCTTGATTTTAAGCCATGATGATAATGATCATTCAGGCGGCTCTAAAGCGATTTTAGCCGCATATCCAGAGATTGAACTGATTACACCTTCTCGTAAAAACTATGGTGAAACGCACCGCACTTTTTGTCTTCAGGGGAAACAATGGCAGTGGCGAGGGCTTGATTTTAAAGTTCTTTCACCAACGCAAATAACAGATAGGGCGGAGAATCCTCAATCTTGCGTGATTTTATTCACGGATAGACAGTATCAAATTCTTTTAACCGGTGATGCTGATGTGGCAACAGAAAGATCTTTTGCTGAAAAACTAAGCAAAATTAATGTGTTACAGGTAGGACATCATGGTAGTAAAACTTCAACAGGCGAGATTTTACTGGCACAGACGAAACCTGAGCTTGCCTTAATTTCAAGCGGACGATGGAATGTGTGGAATTTTCCTCATCCAACAGTCATTGAACGATTAAATCGTTATCAAAGTGCGGTCGAAAATACCGCTATTTCAGGCCATATAAGGTTAAATTTTACTGAAAAAGGCATTGAAATTGAAAAGGCGAGAGGGGATTTTTCACCTTGGTTTGCCCGTGTAATTGGATTATCCCCAAAATAACAGGTACAATGCAGCCAATTTTTATTAAGACAATGTGATGCAAGAACAAACTATGCAAGATAAAGATTTCTCAACCTCGCAAACTTTTAAGCGTTTATGGCCGATGATTTCACCTTTTAAATCGGGCTTATTTGTCGCTGCTGTCGCTCTCGTTTTTAATGCATTGGCTGATTCAGGCCTGATTTATATGCTTAAACCGTTGCTCGATGATGGTTTTGGGAAAGCAGATCATTCCTTCCTAAAACTGATGGCGTTTGTTGTGGTTGGTATGATTATGTTGCGTGGTGTGACTAACTTTATTTCCAGCTATTGCTTGGCTTGGGTGTCTGGCAAAGTGGTGATGATTATGCGCCGCCGTTTGTTTAAACATTTGATGTTTATGCCGGTAAGTTTCTTTGATCGTAATTCAACGGGGAAATTGCTTTCTCGTATTACCTACGATTCAGAAATGATTGCTAATTCTTCCTCTAATTCATTAGTGACCATTGTACGTGAGGGTGCCTATTTAATTTCATTGCTCGTGGTGATGTTTTACACCAGTTGGGAACTGACGTTGGTTCTTTTCGTCATCGGGCCAATTATTGCAGTGCTTATTCGCTTTGTATCGAAGATCTTCCGTAAGCTTAGTAAAAATATGCAAGATTCTATGGGGGAATTAACCTCTGCGACGGAACAAATGCTAAAAGGACACAAGGTGGTGCTTTCTTTTGGTGGTCAATTAGTAGAAGAAGAACGTTTCGATAAAGTGAGTAACGATATGCGTCGTAAAGGCATGAAAATGGTGACTGCTGATGCGATTTCAGATCCTGTTGTACAAGTGATTGCTTCTTTGGCGTTAGCGGCAGTGCTTTATTTGGCAACCACGCCATTAATTGCAGAGCATAATTTAACGGCAGGTTCTTTCACTGTCGTCTTTTCTTCCATGTTAGCGATGATGCGTCCGTTAAAATCGTTGACGAATGTGAACTCCCAATTTCAACGAGGCATGGCGGCTTGTCAGACATTATTTTCGATCTTGGATTTGGAAACAGAGAAAGATAATGGCACGTATAAAGCAGAACCCGCAAAAGGTGATTTAGAATTTAAAAACGTCAGTTTTGCTTATGAGGGTAAAGAAGAGAAAGCCTTAAATAATATCTCTTTCTATGTGCCCGCAGGCAAAACGGTGGCATTAGTGGGACGTTCAGGTTCGGGTAAATCAACGATTGCCAATTTAGTAACGCGTTTCTACGATATTGATGAAGGTGAGATTTTATTAGATGGGCGTGAGAATTCAAGATTATCGTTTATCTAATTTACGTGAGAATTGTTCTGTTGTTTCTCAACAAGTGCATTTATTTAATGATACGATTGCCAATAATATCGCCTATGCGGCAGAAGATAAATACAGCCGTGAGCAAATTATCGAAGCAGCAAAAGCGGCTTATGCTCTAGAGTTTATCGAGAAACTTCCACAAGGTTTTGATACCGTTATTGGTGAGAATGGCGCAAGTCTTTCTGGTGGTCAACGTCAGCGTTTAGCCATTGCCCGTGCGCTATTACGTAATTCACCGGTTTTAATTTTAGATGAAGCGACTTCTGCTCTTGATACCGAATCTGAACGTGCGATCCAGTCTGCATTAGAAGAACTGAAAAAAGATCGTACGGTATTGGTGATTGCGCATCGTTTATCCACCATTGAAAATGCCGATGAAATCTTAGTTATTGAACACGGTGAAATTAAAGAACGTGGTACACATCAAGATTTATTAACGCTTGATGGTGCGTATAAACAATTACACAGTATGCAGTTTAGCGGATAAAATAATAAGGGCGAACCAATGTGTTCGCCCAAAATCAATATAGGATAAATGAAATGCCTTTTTGGTACTCTAATTCAAAGCTAGCTTGGTTGCTCCTTCCTTTTTCACTGCTATTTTGGTTGATTAGCCAAATTCGCCGAGCATTATTTTCTCTGAATATCTTATCCTCTTATAAATCTCCGAAACCAGTCATTATTGTCGGCAATCTTTCTGTCGGTGGAAATGGTAAAACCCCTGTCGTTGTCTGGTTAGTTGAAGAGTTACAAAAACAAGGATTACGCGTAGGCGTGATTTCTCGTGGCTATGGTAGCCAATCTAAAACCTATCCTTTACTTGTCACACCGGAAACAGACCCTGTTCAAGGTGGCGATGAACCTGTTTTAATCGCCAAAAGAACAGGTGTGCCTGTGGTGATTTCACCGAATCGTCAACAAGCTATCGAATTACTTTTGAATACACAGGATTGCGATCTGATTATTTCGGATGATGGATTACAACATTATAAGTTGCGACGTGATATTGAAATTGTGGTGATGGACGCAGAACGCGCTTTAGGGAACGGCTTTGTATTGCCTGCAGGCCCTTTGCGTGAATTGCCAAGTCGTTTAAAAAATGTGGACTTTGTGATTACCAATGGTGGAAAAAATGCTTATTCTGATGCCATTATGCAATTGGTTCCTCATTATGCCATTAATTTAGTGACGGCAGAAAAACGCTTGTTAAGTGAATTTACTCAAGGTTCAGCCATCGCGGGAATTGGTAACCCACAACGTTTTTTCACGATGTTGGAAAATTTAAATATTCGTTTAGCCAATACGAAAGCTTTTCAAGATCATCAACATTTTGAGCCGCAATTATTAGAAGAACTCGCTGAAAACCAACCGCTCTTTATGACCGAAAAGGACGCAGTAAAATGCCAAGCTTTTGCTAAAGAGAATTGGTGGTATGTTCCAGTTGATGCAGAGATTGTTGAGGCTGAAAACCAAGGCCAAAAACTTCCACAATTGTGGGAAAAAATCCGTCATTTGGTTTAACTTTACTCGAGTGAAATATGCGTGAAAAACTTAATCCTCGATTATTAGACGTGATCGCTTGCCCGCGATGTTTGGCAAGATTGAAATACGATCAAGAAAAATCAACGGCTCATTTGCCCTTTTGAGCAAGTGGCGTATCCTATTGAAAACGGCGTGCCGGTTTTGTTGGCAGAAAAAGCCGAAACACTGAAAGAATAAGGAATGATTATGTCATTTACAGTTATTATCCCTGCTCGTTTTGCATCGAGCCGCTTACCAGGTAAACCTTTAGCTGATATTGCCGGTAAACCCATGATTCAACATGTTTTTGAAAAAGCTCAACAATCAGGCGCGAGCCGAGTCATTATTGCCACAGATAACGAACAAGTTGAAAAGGCCGCAAAAGCTTTTGGAGCAGAAGTTTGTATGACATCAGAAGCTCATAATTCTGGTACTGAGCGTTTAGCGGAAGTGGTAAGTAAGCTTGGTATTGCTGATGATGAAATTATTGTAAACATTCAAGGGGATGAGCCGCTAATTCCACCTGTTATTGTGAGTCAAGTGGCAGAGAATTTAGCAAAATTTAATGTGAATATGGCGACACTTGCAGTGAAAATTCACGAAGCGGAAGAGTTATTTAACCCAAATGCTGTGAAAGTTGTTACGGATAAAGATGGCTATGTTTTATATTTTTCTCGTTCAGTAATCCCTTACGATCGTGATCAATTTATGCAATTAGAGGATACCTCAAAGGCTCAACTGGCTGATGCGTATCTTCGTCATATTGGTATTTATGCTTATCGTGCAGGCTTTATTAAACAATATGTGCAATGGGCACCAACACAATTAGAAAACTTAGAGAAATTAGAGCAACTCCGTGTATTGTGGTACGGTGAGCGTATCCATGTGGAATTGGCGAAAGAAGTCCCTGCTGTTGGTGTGGATACGGCAGAAGATTTAGAAAAAGTGCGGTCAATTTTGGCTGTAAATTAAGATTTTATATTTATTACAATCAGCTTGATAAAGTTAGAATCCCTTACTATACTCATTAATGGGTATTAAATTGCGTCAAGGAGGTTTCAACTTCGAATAAACATTAAGTTATGTTTATGAGGAAATAATAAGTCAACTAACATAAATTAGTTTTATTAAATCAAGGACGAAAAAATGAAAAAATTTAACTTATTAATGACATGCATCTTCGTGAGTCAAATTCCGCAAATAGTACAAGCTGAAGAACAGAAATGGATAGATAAACAACATGATCGAATCCACGAAACCCTAAATAGCTGGGCTAAGAGTATTGATAACTGGATAAGTGAACCTGATCCAGAGAATCCAGCTGGTGCTAAATTACGAGTGATGCTAGATAGCCAATGGAATCATTACGATCATTTGACTTTTAAACCACGTGTTCGAGGTAAAATTCGCTTACCGGGTGTGAAAAAACAGCTAAGTTTAGTATTTGGTGATGAAGATGTTGAAAACCAAGAGAATGATAAAAACTATATTGGAAACATTTATAAAAAACCGCTAGAAAATAATAAACGTTATAATAGCAGTCAAGCACGCAATGATAATGCATCTATCGGCTTACGTTGGTCTGATAGCATTAAAAGCTTAGGAGTAAATACTCATTTTGATCTTGGTATCCGCTCTGGGGTAGATATTTTTGTCCGTTTTAAAGCTTATAAAGAGTGGCAAATTAATGATGAGCTTTCTACTCGGTTAGAACAAATTTATCGTTATGGTAGTAATAGTAAACATTACGTGCGTACCAATTTCGAAACGAAATACCAACGTACAAACAATATTTTTATAGGGAATAACCTATATCTACAATATGCACATGATATTGATGAAGAGATTTCATGGGGAAATAGTATTTATCAAGAACATGATTTCACTAATAATAAACGTTTAAATTACGGTATCTTTGTTGGTGGTTATTTGGATGATAAAAAATTCGATATTAATCAATATGGACCATTTATAAGCTGGCGTCAGCCAATTTGGCGAAAATGGCTATTTATTCAACCGGAATTAAGCTATTACAATGATAGAAAGAAAGACCGTAGCCATCACGTTGGTGCCTTTTTACGATTAGAAGCTGTTTTTTGATATTAGATGTTATTGTAATATAAAAATATTCCTTTGAAATTTCGCTAGTAAAAGTAAATATTTGGTTTTCTACTTAACATCAAAATCTTATTCATGTTCGATTCTAAAAAGTTTCTCTCAGACGTTTCTCATGAACCTGGTGTTTATCGTATGTATGACGATAAAGATCAGGTTATTTATGTGGGCAAAGCGAAAGATCTAAAAAAGCGCCTTTCCAGCTACTTCCGAAAAAACTTAAGTAGCAAAAAAACAGAAGCCTTGGTGTCGTCAATTCATCATATTGATACGACGATTACTTCTTCAGAAACTGAAGCGTTGTTGCTAGAGCACAACTTCATTAAACTTTATCAGCCTCGTTATAACGTATTATTGCGAGATGATAAATCCTATCCTTTTATTTTATTGACGAAAGAACGTCATCCTCGTATTACTTCTTATCGCGGAACGAAAAAAATTGCAGGTGAGTATTTCGGGCCTTATCCTCATGCGGGTGCAGTGCGTGAAACCTTGTCGTTAATGCAAAAACTATTCCCTGTTCGTCAATGTGAAAATTCGGTTTATAACAATCGTTCCCGACCCTTGTTTGCAATATCAAATCGGGCGTTGCTCAGCACCTTGTGTGCCAGGCTATGTGACTGATGAGGAATATAACCAACAAGTTGAATTAGCACGACTATTTTTACAAGGAAAAGATCAGCAAGTATTAGATTATCTGATTGGTAAAATGGAGCAGGCGAGCCGAGACTTGGATTTTGAAGGTGCGGCGCGTTATCGTGACCAAATTCAAGCGGTTCGTGCTGTTATCGAAAAACAATTTGTTTCCAATGAGCGTTTGGACGATATGGATATTATGTCCATTGCGTATCAGCACGGTTTAGCTTGTGTTCAGGTAATGTTTATTCGTCAAGGTAAAGTATTAGGTAATCGCAGTTATTTTCCGAAAGTGCCTGCTAATACTGATTTATCCGAATTAACGGCGACGTTTGTTGGGCAGTTCTATTTGCAAGGCCATCAAGGCAGAAGTATCCCTAATAGTATTATTGTGGATCATAAACTAGATGAAAAAGCGGAGCTTGAGGCCTTATTAACTGAACAAGCTGGTCGAAAAGTGGTGATACAAGAATCCGCTAAAGGCGATAAAGGTAAATATCTACAACTAGCACAAATTAATGCCAAAGCGGCGTTAGCGACTCAACTTAAACAATCTTCCCGAATGCACGAGCGTTATCAAGCGCTTAGTGAGTTGCTCGATATGCCTGAAATTAAACGCATGGAATGTTTTGATATTAGCCATACGATGGGTAATCAAACCGTGGCATCTTGCGTGGTCTTTAATCAAGAAGGCCCACTGAAATCAGATTATCGCCGTTTTAATATTGAAGGCATTACTGGCGGTGATGATTATGCAGCGATGGAGCAAGCCTTAAAGAAACGTTACGACCGCGATCTTTGATGAAGATAAAATTCCCGATATTATTTTTATTGATGGGGGTAAAGGGCAGCTTAATCGTGCCTTAGAGGTTTTTCATCACCTCAACGTAAAATGGGATAAAAACCGACCGCACTTAATTGGTGTGGCAAAAGGTGTGGATCGTCGAGCAGGGACAAGAGGTGTTGATTATCAGCAAACAAGATCGTGAAATCCATTTGCCGGATGATAGTCTTGCACTGCATTTAATCCAACATATTCGAGATGAAAGCCATAATCATGCGATTAGCGGTCATCGTCAAAAACGCCAAAAAGCCTTTACCCAAAGTGGATTGGAAACCATTGAAGGGGTAGGCGCTAAACGACGCCAAGCCTTGTTGAAATATTTAGGTGGATTGCAAGGTGTCAAAAATGCCACGTTGGATGAAATCGCCTCAGTACCAGGTATTTCTAAAGCGTTAGCAGAAAAGATTTTCGAGACCTTAAAAAGTTAGGAAAAATCTTGATTTTCTACGCGAACTGTCTATGATTCAACCTTTCGGATTTTATATAGGAACATATTATGTTTGAATGGCTTGTTGATCCTGAAGCATGGATTTCATTGCTCACTTTGACCGCACTTGAAATCGTCTTGGGTATCGATAATATTATTTTTATTAGTATTTTAGTGGGACGTTTACCCGCGAATCAACGCCAATCTGGTCGTATTATCGGTCTTGGGTTAGCGATGATTACCCGTATTTTACTTCTTGTTTCCCTTTCTTGGATGATGAAATTAACGGAACCACTATTCACTTTAGTCGGTCAGGAAATTTCAGGGCGCGATTTGATTTTATTCCTTGGGGGCTTATTCCTGATTGTGAAAAGTACAGGCGAAATTAAAGAAGCGATGCATCCTGAAGCACATCATGAAGAAGAGAATAACAAGAAGAAAGTCAGTTATTTGGGCGTGTTAATCCAAATTGCGATTTTAGATATTGTGTTTTCTTTAGACTCAGTGATCACAGCTGTAGGGATGGCAAACCACCTTCCAGTGATGATCTTGGCAATTATGATTGCAGTAGGTGTGATGATGTTTGCGGCGAAACCAATTGGTGATTTTGTTGATACCCATCCGACATTGAAGATTTTAGCCTTAGCATTCTTAATTTTAGTTGGAGTAAGTTTAATGGCTGAAAGCTTGGATATTCATATTCCAAAAGGCTACATTTACTTTGCAATGGGCTTCTCAGCAGTAGTTGAAATGCTCAACATCAAAATGCGAAAATCACTTGGTCATTAAATCATATAAAAAGGCGGAACAATGTGTTCCGCCTTTTTTAGTCATTATAGAATACCCCTTTCCCATATAAATACAGCGTGACTTGTTCGCCAGTATGATATTCGTTAATGAGATCTTCATTGATATTCAATTCATAACCGCCAACATCAATACAAATATTGATAGCTCGTCCTCTTGATTCAATCCGTTTAATCTCACCGTTAAAAGAAGCGGTCGGATCTTGGATTTTTTTCGCAAGAGAGAATTGCTCAGGGCGGAATAACACTTTCCCTTGTGTATGGCCATTTCCTTTATTTTTGATGGCAATTTCACCTAATTGACAGGTCGCGATGCCATCGCTTTTTAATGTTGCAGGAAGAATAATGCTTTCCCCAATAAATTTAGCAATAGACAAATACTGAGGTGACCAATAGAGCGTTTTAGGGTGTCGCAATTTGGAGAATTTTCCCTTCTTGAATCACTGCGATTTTGTCCGCATGACATAGCGCTTCATCACGATCATGGGTCACAAATACGGCAGAGGAACCACTTTCTCTTAATACTTGTAACATATCGTAACGAATTTGATTTCTCAGATGCTCATCTAACGCACTGAATGGCTCATCAAACAGGATTAACTCAGGGCTTGGTGCAAGTGCTCGAGCAAGTGCAACACGTTGCTGTTGACCACCAGAAAGCTGATGGGGGAAACGGTCAGCTAAGCTACTAATGCCCGTCAGTTTCATCACTTCCTGTATGCGTTGTTTTTCCTCTTCCGTTTTCCCTTTACCATCGCCTAAGCCATAAGCAATATTTGCGGTAAACATTTAAATGAGGGAAATAACACGCCTTCTTGTACCACATAGCCCAATTTGCGTTGCTGGGTCGGCACATTGATGTTTTCTTTAAAAATAGGTTGATTCTTTAACCAAATCTCACCGCTTGTTGGTTGTTCAAAACCAGCAATACTACGCAATAAGGTGGTTTTTCCACAACCAGATGCGCCAAGAAGAAACAGAATTTCACCTTTCTCTAATTGCAGAGAGATATTGTGTAGAACCTGGTGCCCATTAAAGGATTTATTCAAATTTTTAATGTCGAGTAATGTTGTCATTTTTATCTTTTCGTTATTTAAAACCGTATCGTTTCAGTAAAAACACAGGAATACCTGAAAATAGCACTAACATAATGGCATAAGGCGTTGCAGCCGCATATTGTGCATCAGAGGTGTATTCCCACACGGCGGTTGAAAGCGTTTTAATGTCATTTGGGGTCAGTAATAGGGTTGCGGTGAGCTCTTTCATTAAGTTTAAGAACACTAAAGCAAAGGCAGCAGCAATCCCTGGTAACATAGCCGGAATGACTAAAGTACGGAAAATATAAAAGTTGCTACGGCCTAAGCTTTGTCCTACCTTTTCAATGTTGCTAGACATTTGTTCAAGCGAACTACGCAAGGTCGTTTGTGCCATTGGAAGATAAAGCATAAAGTAGGCGACGATAACCATGGCAAAGGTTTGATAAAGCGAATACGCATAGTTGATGGTAAAGAAGACCAATGATAATGCGATAACAAGCCCTGGCACAGCGTGAAGTAGATAAGGGATTCGATCAAGCCAAATCGTCAATTTACTGCGATAGCGTACCGCTGCCCATACCAATGGTAGCGCACAAATAACGGTAAGTGTTGCACCCAGTGTTGATATAGTCAGTGAATTTGTGAAGGCGGTAAAAAATTCCCCAAAATCGACCGCACCTTCAATGGAACTTCCCACGGTTAGCCAATAAATCAGCATAGTAATTGGTACACCAATACTGAGCACAAAAATGGTCGTGAAAAAGCTCACGACTAAAATTTGTTTTCCTGCTGAGAGCGTTTTCAACGGATACGGACGTATTACGCCTTTGCCGCTTTGATAGAGTGTTTGTGTGCCTCTAAAACGAATTTCTCCCATCACAACAAGGATACAAATAACCATTAACACGCCAGAAAGTAAGGCAGCGGTGTTGTTATTAAAGGCCATTTCATATTCTTGGAAAATCGCTGTAGTGAAGGTTTGATAATTTAAAATAGACACGGCCCCAAATTCTACCAACATATGAAGCGCAATTAATAATACGCTGCTACCAATGGCAGGTTTGAATTGCGGAAAAATCGCATGCCAAAATGTATAAGCCTGGCTTTAGCCAATGAAAGGCTCACTTCTTCTAAAGAGCGGTCGAGTCTTTTTAAGGTCGCCGCGACAGGGAGATATGCAAGCGGGAAAGAACTCAGCGTCATAATGCCGATGGTTCCCCACAAGCCTTCCACTCTGAAAGGTGAGACTGATCCAAGTAAAACAACTGACAAAAGCCGGAATACAAAGAGGGAGCGTCATGGCTACTTGGAAAAAGCCTTTTCCCCCAAAAAGCGATAACGTTCTAATAAAAACGCACATAGTGTGCCGAGAATAATGGCAAAAAGCGTGACAAATACCATTAAAAGTAGGGTATTACTGAGCAATTCCCACATTCTTGGGCGCCAAAGTAATTCAATGCTGCGAGCCAATCCGACATCTGCAGCACGCTCAATAACATATAAAAAAGGGAGTAATAATGGCAAACTAATCAGCACGATTAAGGCTATAAGCCAGCGAGGTGGGCGATTAGACACAAAAAAATCCTTTGAAAATATTAGTGTAAGTAGGGTAAATAACAGAAGGGCGTGTATTACACGCCCTATATTGCATAGCAAATTAAACTTATTTCAAACCAGCTTCTTCAATAAGTTTATTTGCGTTGTCTTTGTCTTCAGCAGTGGTTGCCGAAACAACAGGCGCTTCTAATTTCGCATAAGGTTCCATGTTAAATGGAGAAACCACATCGGTACGAAGTGGGTATTCTGCACGTACTGAAACAAATGCTTGTTGTCCTTCTTTACTTGCTAAGAAATCAACGAATTTTTTCGCTTCTTCTTTATTTTTAGAACCTTTTAATACCGCTGCACCAGAATAGGTCACTAATGCACCTGGATCTTGATGACGAATGAAGTAAAGACGTGTTTTGAGGTTATCAGCACCTTTTTCTTTTGCAAGTGCATACCAGTAATAGTTGTTGATTAACGCTGCTGGTACTTCGCCATTTTCAACCGCTTGAAGGGCAACGCTGTTTTTCGCATAAAGTTTACCGTTTTCTTTTAAGCCTTTTAACCATTTAAGTGCGGCATCTTTACCTTTTAATTTGGTAATCGCAACAACTTGCTCTAAGAACGCACCTGAAGTTGGAACATAACCAATTTTATCTTTCCATTTTGGTGTTGCATAATCTAACACGGATTTTTCCATGTCTTTTTCAGATAATTTAGTGTGATCGTAAACCACAACACGAGAACGACCGCTTAATGCGACCCAGTCTTTTTTCGGTGCAACAGGAACGCCCTTGTGTGCAGTTTGTTTAATAGTATCTGCAGAAAGCGGTTCTAATAAGCCCGCATCAGAGAGTGCCGCGAAAGGTGCAGTTTGTTCAGAAAAGAATACGTCAGCAGGGGTTTTATCTCCCTCTTCTTTAATTGACCTGCAAGTTGATCACTTTTAGCACTGTTTAAGGTCACTTTAATGCCCGTTGCTTTTGTAAATGCATCAGCAACAGCTTGGAACCTTCTTTGTGTTGTCCGTTGTAAACGGTAATATCTGCAGAAGCGAATCCTGCAAACGCCATTAAGCCAGTTAGTGCGGCAATTTGGAAGTGCTTAATTTTCATGAAAACTCCTTTATGTTATCGGGCAAATCGCCCATTTTCTGAAAATAAAATTCGTCCCATTCTAATATATTTAAAAGAGATAATGCAAATAATTCTCAGATATTTTTCTCTTATATCAAAATTTCATATCCCATTCTATTTTTTTACTTCGTCCTCATGTTGATTTTTTTCTCCATAATGTCAGGTGGAAATTTCTAATAAGGACGGATATGAATATTCAGCAAATCATTAAACAACATCACCTAGAGCTCTTATTTCAGCAAGGGTCATTTGGGATTGAAAAGGAAAGTCAACGAGTGCATGCAGATGGTTCAATAGTGACATCATTGCACCCCAAAGCTTTTGGTAATCGTCGTTTCCACCCTTACATTCAAACAGATTTTGCAGAAAGTCAGTTGGAATTGGTGACTCCTCCGATGAAAAAATTAGAGGATACATTACGGTGGCTTTCAGCTATTCATGAAGTGACTTTGCGAACTTTACCAGAGGATGAATTTATTTTTCCTTTTAGTATGCCTGCAGGGTTACCGCCAGAAGAGCAAATTAAGGTTGCACAATTAGATAATCTGGAAGATGTGGCTTATCGTGAGCATTTAGTTCAGTCTTACGGTAAATATAAGCAAATGGTCAGTGGTATTCATTACAATTTTCAAATTGACCCTAAGTTTATTGATGCCTTATTTCATGCGCAAAATGAAACACAAAGTGCGGTTGATTTTCAAAATAATTTTTACCTGAAAATAGCGAAGAACTTCTTACGCTACCAATGGATTTTACTTTACTTGTTTTCTGCAACACCGACGGTAGAGGAAAAATATTTCAGAGGCAATTCACCCCTTAAACCGCATCAATATGTGCGGAGTTTACGTTCAGGGAAATATGGTTATGTGAATGATCCGAAGATCCACGTCTCTTATGACAGTTTGCAAGAGTATGTTGAGACGTTAGAACACTGGGTGAAATCGGGTGATTTGATTGCGGAAAAAGAGTTTTACTCAAGTGTACGTTTGCGTGGTGCTAAAAAAGCGCGAGATTTACTTGAAAAAGGAATTCAATATTTAGAATTTCGTTTGTTTGATCTCAATCCGTTTGCACCTTATGGAATGGAACTTGCAGATGCGAAATTCATTCATTATTTTATTTTGTTAATGGCATGGCTTGATGATACCGCTGAGCAAGAAGGCATTAAATTAGGTAAAGCACGTCTTGCTGAAGTGGCATGGGAAGACCCAAGAGAACTGAGTGTTTATGCGGTAGAAGGGGAATTAGTCCTCCTTGAAATGCTCAAAATGCTTGAGCAACTCAATGTGAGTGATGAGATTAAAACGATTGTTAAAGACAAATTAGGACAATTTGCGGATCCAAGCCAAACGCTTTGTGCAAAAGTGGTTGCGGCAATTGAACAGGTCGGCAGTTACCAACAATTAGGGGCCGATATTGCGCAATCTAATAAAGCAAAAGCCTTTGAACGTTTTTATGCATTAACTGCGTTTGATAATATGGAACTGTCCACACAAGCGTTATTGTTTGATGCAATCCAAAAAGGGCTAAAGATTGAGATTTTAGATGAACGCGATCAATTTATCAGTCTTCAATTTGGCGATCATTTGGAATATGTGAAAAACGGTAATATGACTTCTCACGATAGCTATATTTCCCCACTCATCATGGAAAATAAAGTGGTGACGAAGAAAGTGTTAGCGAAAGCAGGATTTAATGTACCGCAAAGCATCGAGTTTACCGATGTGAAAAGTGCGGTCGAAAATTTCCCACTTTTTGAGAATCGAGCTGTCGTGATTAAGCCAAAATCAACAAATTTTGGTTTAGGGATCAGTATTTTCCAGCAAGGTGTAACGGATCGAGATGATTTTGCAAAAGCTGTAGAGATTGCTTTCCGTGAAGATAAAGAGATCATGGTTGAAGATTATCTACTTGGCACTGAATATCGCTTCTTTGTGCTGGGGGATCAAACGTTAGCCGTCTTATTACGTGTTCCAGCAAATGTAATTGGAGATGGTGTACATACCGTTGCTGAATTAGTTGCGGCTAAAAATGATCATCCTTTACGGGGCGATGGCAGTCGTACACCATTGAAAAAAATAGCATTAGGGGATATTGAGCAGTTGCAGCTTAAGGAGCAAGGATTAACCGTGAATTCTATTCCTGCGAAAAGATCAACTTGTCCAATTACGTGCGAATTCTAATATTAGTACAGGCGGTGATTCTATTGATATGACGGATGAAATGCATGCCAGTTACAAAGAAATTGCGGTAGGGATTAGCAAAGGCAATGGGGGCGGCAGTTTGTGGTGTAGATTTAATTATTCCTGATTTGAAAACAGCCGGCAGAACCGAGTTTACGTTCGTGGGGTGTGATTGAGGCAAACTTTAATCCTATGATGATGATGCATATTTTCCCATTTAGTGGACAATCTCGACGATTGACAATGAATGTGATTAAGATGCTTTTCCCAGAATTGCCTTAATTTGGTTATCGGGCTTCATCAGTTGATGAAGCCCGTTTTACATTCATCGTAATTAGGCTAAAATGGAAACAGTATTCACAATTCTAAAATGAAATTTAATGACAACTTTTACCCTAGAACCTCAAGAAAATGATCGTCTGCAATCCCTTTGCGGTGCATTCGATGAAAATATCAAACTGATTGAAAAAGAATTTAACCTCAATATTTCCCGCAATAATTTTACTTTCACGGTGAAATCTAACGATGAAAGTCCGAAACCTCATCATGAGCAATTAATTGAGCGTGCGGCTAAATTAATCCAGGCATTATATGTAGAGACAGCACCAATTAAGGGGAAGTGAAAGAACTTGATTTGGAAGATGTGCATATTGCCTTGCAAGAGAGCAGAATGTTATCGCAAGAAGGCAGTGAGTCACGCAGTGAAAATCACGTCTATAGCACAACAATTAAAACCAAGCGTGGTTTGATTAAACCGCGTGGTGAAAATCAAACTCAGTATTTACATAATATTCTTACGCACGATATTAGTTTTGGGATTGGCCCCGCTGGCACAGGGAAAACCTTTTTAGCTGTAGCAGCAGCTGTCGAGGCATTAGAACGTCAAGAAATTCGTCGCATTTTGCTGACTCGCCCCGCGGTGGAAGCGGGCGAAAAATTAGGTTTCCTGCCTGGTGATTTAGGACAGAAAATTGAGCCTTATTTACGACCACTTTATGATGCGTTATTTGAAATGCTTGGCTTTGAACGTGTACAAAAATTAATAGAGCGTAATGTGATTGAAATCGCACCATTGGCTTATATGCGTGGTCGCACACTCAATGACAGTTTTATCATTCTAGATGAAAGCCAAAATACGACGGTCGAACAAATGAAAATGTTTTTGACTCGTATTGGTTTTAATTCCAAAGCCGTGATTACAGGGGATGTGACTCAAATCGATTTACCGCGAAGCACAAAATCGGGTTTACGCCACGCTATGGAAGTATTAAGCAAAGTGTCGGAATTGAGCTTTAACTACTTTGAGAGTAAAGATATTGTGCGACATCCTGTGGTGGCAAAAGTGGTGCAAGCTTACGAAGAATGGGAAGCCCAAGATGAAATCCGCCGTCAAGAAATCGCAGCGCAGCGTCGAGCTGAACGTGAGCAAAAAGTGCGGTCAGAAAATGAAACGAATTTAGAGAATAACATGGGCAATATGATTATCGATTTGCAACTGGCCTGTGAAAATACAGAAGGCTTGCCATCAGAAGCGCAAATTCTGCAATGGGCAACCGCTGCAGTGCAACCAGAAAGTGATAATGTTGAAATGACAGTACGTATTGTGGATGAAGCGGAAAGTCATGACTTGAATTTGACTTATCGTGGTAAAGATCGTCCAACCAATGTATTGTCTTTCCCTTTTGAATGTCCTGATGAAGTGGAATTACCGCTGTTGGGCGATTTAGTGATTTGTCGTCAAGTGGTGGAGCGTGAAGCTATCGAGCAAGAAAAGCCTTTAATGGCACATTGGGCGCATATGATTGTGCATGGCAGCTTACATTTGTTGGGGTACGATCACATTGAAGATGATGAAGCCGAAGAAATGGAAAGTTTAGAAACTGAAATTATGCAGGGTTTGGGCTTTGCCGATCCTTACCTTTCTGAAAAATAATGACTATTTGGAGCAATTATGTATAAAGCCGTATTCAGCGATTTTGATGGTACCTTATTAACGTCGGATCATCGAATTTCGCCTAAAACCTTAGATGCAATTCAACGCATTACAAAACAAGGTATTCCATTTACACCAATCTCTGCTCGTTCGCCGCTTGGTATTTGGCCTTATGCAAAACTCATTGAAAATTACAATATCATTGTGGCATTCAGTGGTGCCTTGATTTTAGATAAAAACGCCACGCCTATTTATTCAGTACAAATTGATCCCGCTGATATTCAAGCCATTAACCAAGTATTAGCAGATCATCCTGCGCTGGGCGTCAATTATTATACTTATGATGATTGCGTCGCTCGCGATTTGAATAATAAATGGGTGATTTATGAACGTAGCGTGACAGGCATTCAGATTGATCCTTTATGATGAAAGTGCGGTCTATTCTCCGCATAAAATTCAAATCATTGGTGAAACAGATGAAGTGATTAGTATTGAGCAAATCTTGAAAGAGAAATTTCCGCATTTAAGCATTTGCCGTTCTCATGCGAATTTCCTTGAAGTAATGCATAAGTCAGCGACAAAAGGTAATGCAGTACGTTTTCTCGAAGATTACTTTTCATGTGAAGATGGAAGAATGTGTTGCTTTCGGCGATAACTTTAATGATTTAGATATGTTAGAAAGCGTGGGATTAGGCGTTGCAATGGGCAATGCACCGGATGAGATTAAACAGGCCGCCAATCGCGTCACTGCTTCGCATAATGATGATGGGATTGCATTGATATTGAATGAGATTTTTCCTGAATAAATAAAAAGGCGCTTTCTAGTGAAAAAAGCGCCTTATTCATTATAGTGCGGCTAGCGCAGCTTCATAATTTGGTTCATCTTTAATTTCAGACACCAATTCACTATGTAACACGATATTGTTTTCATCTAAGACAATCACTGAACGAGCAGTCAAACCCGCGATTGGACCAGTTGTGATGTTTACCCCTAAGTTTTCATGGACTTCTTTATGACGGAAAGTAGAAAGCGTTTCTACGTTCTCAATACCTTCCGCACTGCAGAATCGTGCTTGTGCAAAAGGTAAATCAGCTGAAATGCAAAGTACCACAGCATTTTTTAAATTAGCTGCTTGTTGATTGAATTTGCGAACCGAAGTTGCACATACACCTGTATCAATACTTGGAAAAATATTTAAAACTTTGCGTTTTCCTGCATAAGTATCAAGCGTGACGTCAGCGAGTTCTTTATTGGTTAGCGTAAGTGCGGTCACTTTCTCTCCTTTTTGGGGAAAGTTGCCGCTTACTTCAATGGGATTACCCATCATTGTTACTTGAGTCATAAATGCTCCTATTTTTCATTTCCTAAATTAAGCACTTTTTTAAGTGCAGTAAAAAACTTGTCATTTTCTTGTGGTAAGCCAATACTGATACGTAAGTGATTTGGCATGCCATAGCCTGCAATTGGGCGAACAATGACGCCTTCACGTAATAATGCATCATAAATTGGCGCGGCCGGTTGTTTAAAATCAATGGTAATAAAGTTACCTTTAGATGGAATAAAGTCTAAACCATATTGTTGGCAGAAGGCCTCATAACGTTTAATTTCTTGGCGATTGTTCTCCGCCACTTTTTCAACAAAAGCATCATCATTCATCACCGCAATCGCGCTAGTTAAAGCAAGACTATTACAGTTAAATGGCTGACGAACACGGTTTAATAAGTCTGCGATTTCAGGATTAGAGACCGCGTAGCCAATGCGTAAACCCGCCAATCCATAAGCTTTTGATAGGGAGCGAGAAACGATAAGGTTTGGGTATTTTTCCAGTAACGCAAAAGAATTAACCCGTTCATTAGGATGGGTAAATTCAGTATAAGCTTCATCTAATACCACAATTACGTTTTCAGGTACTTTGGCCAAGAAGGCATCCAATTCAGCTTCTGTTAAGAAATTCCCGGTAGGGTTGTTTGGATTGGCAATAAAAATCAGCTTGGTTTTATCTGAAAGTGCGGTCAAAAATCCGTTTAAATCGTGTCCCCAATCTTTAGCAGGAATTTCTTTTGCGACAGCGTTAATGGCTTTGGTCACTAAAGGGTAAACAATAAAAGCATATTGTGAATAAATCACTTCATCATGCTCACCCGCAAAGGTATGAGCAAAGAGCTCTAATAAATCGTTAGAACCATTGCCAAGGGTGATTTGGTTTGGTTGCACACCAAATTTTTTCGCAATATCCGCTTTAAGTTCAAAACCATTCGCATCAGGGTAGCGAGTTAAATGATCAAGTTGGGCTTGAATGGCTTTTTTCGCACTTTCAGGAAACCGAAAGGGTTTTCATTTGAGGCAAGTTTAACGATATTAGTAATGCCTAGTTCGCGTTCGAGTTCTTCGATTGGTTTTCCAGCTTGGTAAGGTGAAAGAGATTTTACGCCTTGATTGGCGACGTTGATGTATTGCATATGCTTTCCTTATAAAAACGAGCGGGCCTTTCAGCCCGCACGTTGAGTTTAATGAATCAGATAATTAGCTATTTTCTGCTTCAAATTTTTTCATGAATTCAATGAGCGCTTGTACACCTTCTAATGGCATTGCATTGTAGATAGATGCACGCATACCACCCAGCACTTTGTGACCTTTTAAGGCTTGAAGGCCGGCAGCTGTAGATTCTGCAACAAATTTAGCATCAAGTTCAGGATTGCCTGTCACAAATGTGACATTCATGGTTGAACGGTTTTCTTTAGCCACTACGTTACGATAGAGTTTGCTGCTATCAATGTAGTCATAAAGTGTTTGTGCTTTCACGGCGTTACGTTTTGCAATTTCTTTTAAGCCACCAATCGCTTGAATGTGTTTGAAAACTAATGAACAGAGATACCACGCAAATGTTGGTGGGGTATTGATCATGGAGTCGGCATCACGTTGTGTGGCGTAATTCCAAATAGATGGGGTTGCTTGGCGTGCATGACCAATTAAATCATCGCGAATAATGACGAGTGTAATCCCTGCAGGACCAAGATTTTTTTGTGCACCGGCATAAATAACACCAAATTTGCTAATATCAATTTCACGAGAGAGAACATTAGATGACATATCGGCTACAAGCACCGCATTGCCCACATTTGGTACATCAAAAATTTCCACACCACTGATCGTTTCATTTGGGCAATAGTGAACGTAATCGTATTGTTCCGCAATGTCACTGAAATCAAGATTAGTAATACGTGTGTGATCACCATTTTCCACAATGGTAATTTCATCAATTTCAGCAAAGTTACGCGCTTCTTTCGCTGCAGTTGCAGACCAGTGGCCGCTATTTAAGTAAAGTGCTTTGCCTTTCTCACCAATTAAGTTCATCGGTAATGCCGCAAATTGACCGCGAGCCCCACCTTGTAGGAATAACACACGATAGTTATCTGGAATGTAATACACCTCACGTAGATCTTTTTCTGCTTGAGCAATCAATTCCATAAAATATTTGCCACGGTGACTGACTTCCATTACCGATACACCTTGACCAAGCCAGTTGGTTAGCTCAGCTTGTGCTTTTGTGTAGGACCTCAGGAAAAAAATCATGGCTGGACCAGCGCTAAAAATTAAAGACTTTTGACATTGTGTTTCCTTATTTTAATTTTTGAATAGATTCTTCATTTTTACCACTACCGAATAGGATAATCAACTAAATCAAACAGTTTTTTTGATCTAATCCATCAATTTAAATTTAAGCTTTTGACGGGGACGAAAAAAGGCTACATTACTCGAAGTTTGTTTTTAACTTTGAGAGAGTCGATCATGGGAAATGTAAGTAAATCCTTCCAAGAAGTATTAGAGTATGTGCGTTTATATCGTTTAAAAAAATAAACTTAAACGCGACATTGAAGACAACAACCGCAAAAATTCGTGATAACCAAAAACGTGTCTTATTGTTAGATAACTTAAATCAATATATTCGTGATGATATGAGCATTGAAGATGTTCGTGCGATTATCGAAAATATGCGTGATGATTATGAAGGCCGTGTGGATGAGTACAACATTCGCAATGCGGAACTTTCTACTTTACGCCGTGAAACGAGCAATAAGATGAAAGAACAGAAAAAAGCGCACGCGAAATTAGTGAAAGATTCATCAAATAAAATCACATTATAAACCCTCAAAATAAATGACCGCACTTCGATAAAGTGCGGTCATTTTTTATGGTATTTTTAGGATGAACTATAAATGATTAAACATCATAAGTGCCCATCACCACAGCTTGATCCAGAATATGCCCTTGCATCGCAAAATGCAGATCATTAAAACGGAATCCCGGTTTGAGGTTTAGTTTGGTATCGAGTGCATACACAATAAGCTCATAACGGTGTAAACAGTTTGGTGGTGCCATACCGCCATAGAATGAGGCTTCTTCAATATCAAATTGACCTAATTTACTCGCCCAAGTGTTTGCACCCTGCACATAATCTGTTGCGGTTTGGCTTTCATTTTCGTGAATAACTGTACGTTCAAGATCTGCAATGAGCCAATGAATCCACACAAAGCCACTCGCCGTAATTGCATCTTTATCTTCTAAAGACAACTGCAAAAGGATTTAGTGCCTTGAGGGGCATCGTGAATTTCAAACGGGAATAGAGTAGGTTGGCATACCATTTGGGCTAAATTGTGTGCCGCGTTTGCCATATTTGTCTTCAAAAGCACCATTTTGAATGGCTGAACTGGTTACAAACATTGTTTTCTCCTTAATTTCTCACGGAATACACTTTAAATTTGGTGGTTTGAGCAAGTACATCAAACTTACCGAAATGTTGTGCTAATAAATCGGGATAGGGTAGAAATGCATTAGCAACGATACGCAGTTCTCCGCCTGCCGTTAAATGCCATTTTGCTTGTTGAATAAGTTCTTTTCACTGCACGATAAGCCGTGTCGACTCCATCGTGGAAAGGCGGGTTTGAAATGATCAGATCAAATTTCCCTTCAATATGGGAAAACACATCGCTTGCGATAACCCGGCCTTCAAGCTGATTTTCAGCAAGCGTTTGGCGAGCGGATTGAATTGCCATTGCATGAATATCAGTCATTGTGACATCCGCTTTAGGATGATGTTTTTTGATCATTGAACCAATGACACCCGCCCCACAACCAACATCTAATACTTTGCCTTGAATTGGTGACGTTAAGGTAGAAAGTAGAAGTGACGTGCCACTATCAAGTTCATTGGCACTGAATACACCCGGCAAGCTGTAAATACGGAGATCGCCTAATACATCATTTTGGTAGCATTTCCAATAAGATTGAAGATCAAAGTGCGGTTGTTTTTGTAAGGAAAAATGGTATAAACCGCAACGACGCGCAGAGTCGATTTTGCCAATTTCACCATAAGGTTCAAGCAGTTTTTCAGCTGAACGGACGCCACAACGATTTTCACCGATAATTAACACTTCTTGACCAATTTTACTTTTGGCGAGTAGTTGCATCAGCTGAAAATTCACTTCTTGTTTATTCTTCGTCCAATAATAAATAATCAAATCGGCTTGCGGCTGAAATTCAACTTCAAAATTGATCGCACTTTGGGTTTTGGCATAATCAAAATACCAACTCCAAACCTGCACAGATTGGCAATGTTTTTGCAATATTTGAGGGAAATCATCATTAATGCCGCCGGCAAGAAGAATTGATTTACCGCTAAAAAGGGGGAAGATGGCGTTGTAAAACTTCGCTTTCGAGAGAAATCACGCTTTAAATCCTGTGGTTTATTGGTTAAAATTACGTGTTATTCTAACAAAAGAAAACGATTTAAACGTATTTATTAAGGAATTATTTATGAAAAAAATCATCACCGCAGTCGCAATGGCAAGTTTATTGTCTGGCTGTCAATTAATCGAACAACTTCAAGGTAGCAAACAAAAAACTTCAACCTTACCAACAGGCTCAAAAGTTGAATTACCTGCTGCGCAAGCGCAAAGCTTAGATGCACAGTTTGAGCGCATGAAAAAAGGTAATCAAGAAGTGACATTCAACGGCGAGAAATTCTATAAACAAACAAAAGCCTTTGATAAATCAGAAGATCCGCGTTTCATAAGTGGAGCATCTAGTGTAGATCGTAGTAACCGTAAATTCATTATGAGTGAAACCTATTATTTAAAAGATGTTTCACACATTCCAGCACTGACCACTAAATACCTTGATGAAACTAAGAAAGTGTGTAATTTAAAAATGATTGGTAATGCTTCAGATGTTTATTATGCCTGTGATGGTAACGATTTCCAACGTCTTGTTGCCGTGGTTTATCAAGCGAAAAACATTCTTTCTTTCCGTAGCTTAAAAGCATATCAAGAAAAACCAACAGATGCGCAAGAAAGCGATTGTTAAAGGTTTAAGAGATTATCCGTTAGATACTATTGCTCGTTAATCTATGGATAGACGCAATCTTCTTTTAAATGAAATGGGAATAACCCGTTGGCAGCTCTATCGCCCAGAAGTATTGCAAGGGGCGGTAGGTGTGAGTGTTTCAGAACAAGTGAAATTTATTGTGGTGGCCAATGATAATCTCTCAAGTTCACCGCTTTTTGCAGATATTCGACTTGCGCTAGAGCTCAAAAAAGGAAAGATTGCCTTTGCTTGAATTTCGATCAAATTCAACATATCACGTTACAACATTCTGTACGGTATTGGTTATTGGCTGAAAATGCTGATGAAATCGACCGCACTTTGCCTTATTGCCTAAATGCAGAGCGAGTTTATCGCTCTATTGATTGGCAACAATTCCAGCAAGATAGCCAAGCTAAACGTGAGCTTTGGCAACAAATCCAACAAATTTAATCATTATGGCTTCTCTTTTTCCTATTGAAGAATGCGATATGGATCGCTTATATGAAATTGAACAAGCAGCACATCTTGTGCCTTGGTCATTGGGAACATTGAAAAATAATGTCGGCGAGCGTTATCTCAATTTGAAATTAGTGGAAAAGGAGCAAGTGCTTGGGTTTTGCTATTTGCCAAACGGTATTAGATGAAGCGACATTATTTAATATTGCGATTGATCCAGCTCAACAAGGAAAGGGATACGGTTCGTTTTTATTGCAAGGTTTAATGGATAAGCTTAAAGAGAAAGGTATTCAAACGCTTTGGCTTGAAGTGCGTGAATCGAATCCTGCTCGATTCCTTTATGAAAAGTTGGGATTTAATGAGGTTGATATTCGTAAGAATTATTATCCCAAACCAGATGGTGGACGAGAAAATGCTGTCGTGATGGCATGTTATCTCTAGAATGAAAAAGTGCGGTCAATTTTGACCGCACTTTGTTTATCTGAAAAATAAGACATTACACTTCTTCTGCTGGGAAGACAAATGGATTTAATCCACTGCGTGCGAAGCCTTTTTCTTCCATTTCAATATCTAAGAAAATTGATGCTAAATCATCGGCTACCGCTTCAACATTCGGATCTTTTTCTTGGAACATGATTTTTTTAAATA
>BNJS01003138.1_pt1 | contig 119598 bp, 148 predicted proteins | sample 8540461 | NCBI WGS metagenome assembly BNJS01 (sample SAMD00202454, study PRJDB9452) | human saliva metagenome | isolation source: human saliva | place: Japan | reverse complement strand
ATGGCACAGCAGGTATGGCGCAGTGCAGGCAGGTGCAGCAGGCAGGCAGGCAGTGGCAGGCAGGCAGGCAGGCAGGCAACTCTTTGGTTTATGTGAATTCTCAAAATTTTGTCTTGCTTTTCAACAAATGATTTAAAAACCCATCCCGCAGTTCGAAACCAATACTTCCATCCTCATTCATCTTTGGACGCAGACCTTCCACAAAAATCAGAATAGTCATAACTTGGATGAAATTGAGACAAACTCTATTTGTTGCTTTTTGCTCATCTGTCAACTCAGTGTACTGTTCTGTATTTCCATCACTTATAATATCTGAAGCAATTTGTTTTGCTAAGTATGATTTCCCAGTTCCCGGTGCACTCTAAATACAATATTTTTAGATTCTAATAGTAATTTGGAATATGGATTTTATAGTTTCCAAAAACCCTTTCTCCCATCAATATCCTGACTCTCATTTAGCTCACTACTAATCTTTGTCTCTTCAGTTTTCTTGTTTCTGTCTGAATTTTTGAATCCATGTGATTCAAAATAATTCTTAGCTTCAACCGCATTATATCCAGTTGTTACAATCTCCTCCCGCCATTTTTCAATATGATTTGCTACTGCTATTACATACTTTGGTGGATATTTCTTATCATCGCTGCTAATGAGTTCATATTGTGTGCTTTTGTGTTTTGTCTGAATACCATGTTCATCTATAAAATTTTTAATGCAGATAATATACTATCTTTTCGAATCTTTGGAATAGCCATCACTTTCTCTCCTTGTAATATTATTTATCTTATCGTTTATAACTGTGTATCTTTATTTTGATTATATGTGCACACAAACTCTTTCAACTAAGTATGGTATTCGCAATATACATTACGTATTTAAAAACCCATTCTTCGTATCAGAATGGGATAGTTTCACAAACTTATAGTACCTTGCCGCTTGGGGACATATTCATCTTTCATGATTGTCTTCGATATCTTGTCATGGAAGAATCGATACTTCCCTTTATCCATCAATGCCATAATTAGCGAAAGAACACTACTAATTGCACTAACGATATAAATGATACGACTGATATCTTCTGCCATAAAAATGCCGAAGAAGATTCCACTTAGAATAACACCAAAGGCACTCATAGAATAAACCTCACATAAAACGGAGCCTACGAAGTAACGTAACGCAAAGTCCTTCATTGTCGCTGGTTTATCATCTTCACGCACAACTTTAATCTGCATTACCTTTCTGCATCATTGTTGAACCACCTGTAATCTTGGCAGGCACAAAGACGAAGTAGAAACCGTGTGCAATAAGCATACTGAACAATAACACAAGAATCTGTGTTGTTTGGATACCTTCAAAACCATTGAGAATCTGAATATTTCCATTATTCATCAATCCATATACAATCCCCGTCACAAATAGTGACAAACGATTTGTGATAATAAAATCGATGACAAACGCAAATCCTCTTCTTGCAAGAAAGGCATTTTGATTATTTTGTGTAGTTTCTGTTGTTTTCTTTCTTAGTTGCTTATTTTTACTCATGCTTATAATCCTTCCGCAAATAAGATCTCCTCTTCCGCGATGATCTTAAGTGTTTCAATACTCATTAACTGATCTTCCGCATGAACCAACAACAAATTCACACTGATATTCTCACCATTTGCTTCTTGTGTAATCAGCTCCGCATGCGCTTGGTGTGCTTTATTGAAAAACTCCTCTGCCTCCTGCATACACTTCTTGGCTTCCTCCACATTTTTTCTCTTCGCATGACGATATGCATTCAAAAAGAGAATTTCTTGCTTCTCCTACCGACGCAATAATTTTTAAAAGCAGATTAACTCTAAGCCTTCCATTTTTATTTACCTCTCAATTCCTGTACGATACTTCTTACCTTTTCCAAACTGACACAATCATAGTCATCACTTTCGTGATAAGCATAACTTACATTTCCAACTGTTGTAGTAGGATCTTTACACCATTCCTTACAGCTACCATGGAATTGATGTAATCCTGTTTGTTCTTTTAACGCTCTAATATTATTCGCATTGATTCCACTACCCGCAAGTAGTTCAATCTGATCACCAAACGCACTCTGTAATTTTTCAAGCACTGATGTTCCCCTGCATTGCAGTAGGTTGTAACCCGCTTGTTAAGATACGATCAACACCACAATCAATTAACTGTTTGATCGCATGCATAGGGTTATCCACACAATCAAATGCACGATGGAACACTGCTTCCTTTTGATACTGATGGATTAACTCCACCATCTGTTTCTGTCACATTGATTGTCGCATCAGAATTTAGAAAACCAAAAGAGATTCCATCTGCTCCATTCTCCAATAAGATTTTTAGCATCTTCAAACATCGTCTCTATTTCGACATCATCATAACAAAATCCAGCTGCTCGAGGTCTATCCATGCAGATAACCTTAAGTGATGTCTTTTCTTTTACAAGTTTTAACATCGCAAGACTAGGTGTTAATCCACCAAGATGTAAAGCACTATTTAATTCAACACGGTCTGCACCACCAAGTTGTGCATTGATACAATCCTGTACACTTCCAGCACATACTTCAAATAAATCTCTTTTCATTCTGAAATCGGTGCCATCCTTTCTTGCATGTATTGGTCCAGCCACTCTTGACTAGCAGCTGTAATCACCGTCTTACCATCGATACAATTTGCGAGATATACTTTCGCTTCTTCGTTTTCACGATATATCACAAACGAGAAGTTTTTAATATTCGTAGCACAACCGTAATTACCATCTTTATCAATCGCCACAACACTAAGGTCACCCGCAAAACCACGGCTCTTTTTAAGTTTTGCGTCTAACTCATCTACCGTTCTTTGACAAGCTTCTTGCGGTCCCATTCCTTCTTTCATCTTGCGAACGATTTCATAAGAGATACATCCCTTCATTAAATCTTCCCCAAGACCTGTTGCAGTAGCTCCACCAACTTCAGAGTCTGCATAGAAACCACCACCAACGATAGGAGAGTCTCCAATACGCCCAGCTTTTTTCATAAATAAACCACTCGTAGAAGTTCCTGCAACAATCTTTCCTGCACAATCCAGTGCAACTTCACCAACAGTATCATGACCATCATATGGTTTTAGCTCCTGCTCGCGTACTTCTTTGACACGTTTACGATAATGTTGCTTGGCTCTATCTGTTAACATTGTCTTTCTTTCAAAGCCTTTTTTGCTTGCATACTTTTCAGCACCTTCTGCGACAAGTACGCAATTAACAGTATCTTTCGATAACTCTTTGGCAATGGAAATCGGATTTGCAAAATCCTTAATACCAGCTACAGCACCCATCGCCATTGTATTTCCATCCATATATCCTGCATCAAGTTCGACAATCATCTCTTCATTTGGCAAACCACCATATCCAACAGATTTATAGTATGGAAAATCCTCTACACAGCGTATTGCATGTTCAACTGCTTCCCCACTGCTCTTACCTTCTTTTAATAAGTTACCTGCTTCCTGTACACCTTCCAGTGCCATTCGCCAAGTCGCAATTATCGCCCACATTCAAACATCCTCCTAGTCTATCGGTTTCCGATAGAAACCACCATAGAAATCATCTGTTCTATATACATTTATGATTGCACGAGGATCAACACTTAATATCAGATGTGCAATCTCCTTCACCTCTAATGTCGAAACAACAGTATTCAACATGTAATTCTTTTGATGAGAATATCCTCCATAGCTTTTCCAAACCGAAATACCATGACGATACTTCTTTGTATATGCAGCTACAATTTCTTCAGGCATCTTACTTGTTATCTGTATCGTACTACGGTCATATCTTCGATACAGACTTTCAATAACTTTGGTCGATACAAACTGCATAATAATAGAATACCCTGCACGCTCCCATCCAGACACAAAACCAAAGATACATAACAAGATACAGTTATATACAAAAACATATGTCCAAATACTCTTACCTGTCTTATTCGAAACATATAAGGCAATAAAATCTGTACCACCTGTACTTGCATTACCTACTAACGCAGCCACAATTCCTAAGCCGTATACCGCACCACCAATAACGATGTTTAACATGATATCATCAAACAAAATATCAAATTGAAATACAGTTAAGAATATTGACACACATGCAAATTGCAATGATGATAGTATAGTAAACTTTGTTGAAATAGACTTACCACAGAGTATCGCTACTGGTAGATTCAGTAATACTATCATTAGCGCAACTGGTATTTGTATTTGATGTTGACTGCCTATCACATTGATTAATATTGCAAGACCCGTAAATCCACTCGACAACAATCGGCAGGTCTTAAAAAACTTTTAAGGCATAAGTTTGCAACAAAGCCGAAAAGATGACACAGAGAATACTGAATAATAAACGAATCGATTGTTTCTGCTTAAAATCGATGAGTTTCTCTTTCATTCCATCCCTCTTTTTTCTATTACTATTTTAATCAATTCTCAGTTAGATTCCTATGTTTTGTTTTCCTACTATTAGGAAAATATTATTCTACGCTACGAAAGGTGATTATCATGAATAAACGACAAGAAAAGATTCTTCACATTCTAGGTGAAGAAAACAAATGGTTCACTGCAAATGAACTCGCTAAATTATTATCTGTATCTAATCGTACGATTCGTTCTGATATTGATACAATCAATAAAGTTTATTCTGAGAAGCTAATCACCTCAAATCTTCGAAGTGGATATGCTACTCATCTCTGAAAACTATAAACAATTTCAATCAAAAACGACAAAAACTTATTGCAGAGTTCCCTCGAGAAGAAATTTATATATTTTAAAGTCACTTCTCTTATCGCGTGATTCTATCTATATTCCTGATTTATTAGAACAGTTATGCATCTCTGAATACACTCTCGATGCCCATCTCAAAGAGATTCGTAAACAACTAGCAAATTATCAAAATCTCAAACTCAAGAAATCATCAAACCATCTCGTCCTATTAGGCTCTGAAAATGAACTACGTAAATTATACAAACATCTTCTCATGGACGAGACCAAGCAAAATTTCTTAAATATCAACGAGCTAGCAAATCTATATCAAAGCTTTGATTTACTCAGATATAAAAGCGAGTTGGAAAACTTACTGCAAGAACACAACTATGTAATTAACGCAAATGCATTACCATCCATTCTATTACACATCAGCATTTCCATCGATCGTATTCTCAGCGGAAAATACATTGAATCAACATACACAAGCTCCAAGATCCACGATGCGATCGAATATAAGATTGCCAAAGAATTCTACGAACGAATCGCAATCTTATACCAAGCACATGTTATTAAAAGTGAAGTTAATATCCTTGCATTATTACTGATGGGAAACAACCCTGCTCAAATCAGTGATACAGAAATCTCCAACTATATGCCAGATGGATTACTCTGCAGTGATATTGTCAATGAGTTGATTGCGTTTATATACGGTCATCATGGTATCGACTTCTCTAAAGATGATGATTTTAAACTCGGGCCCTAACACTCCATCTTCAATCATTAATTGAGCGTAGTATCAGTCAAACCCACACAGCCAACTTATACCTACAAGAAATTAAAGCGTAAGTTCCACTAATATTTGAAGTGGGCGTAAGTACTGCAACCTTCCTTGCAAATAGACTACACATCAATATCAATGAAGATGAAATTGGTTTTATTACTCTACATCTAGGACTAGCCTACGAGCGTATCTATCACTCCAAAAAACTTAGAGCGGTATGGATTTATCCGTTGGGTGAAAAAGCATTCTATACCCAACGCAAAAAGATTGAAACGATATTCTATGAGCACATCGAGATTGTCAAAGTGTATGCATACTTCCAGGAAGAACTCATCCTTGCGAATGAGCCAGACTTATTGATATGCTCAATTCCACTACGTCATAACCTGAAGATTCCAACTATTGAAGTTTCATTACTGTGCGGCAAAAATGATGAAGCTAAACTTTTCGAAATGATTCACGAAATCGAAAGAACACGTACAAAAAAGAATTCTACACAAATCTAAAAGGATTGATTTCAAAACAGTTCTTCTATAATCATCAACTCTTCAATACACCACAAGAGATTCTAGAGTTCATGTCAAAAAGAACTTCAAAAAGCCTCTATTGTAACAGATGCATTCTATCCATCTGTTATGCGACGTGAAGCACTATCACCAACATCGTTTAATTTTAACTTTGCAACACCACACCCAATTGACTCCTCTTGTCTAAAATCCGCAATTTCAATCATGTTATTAGATAAGCCAGTTCTATGGGGCAAGTATGAGGTACAGCTTATTTTCTTACTAGCAATCGATAAACCTGATACCACAACACTGAAACCATTCTTCGATTGGGTTGCTTCTCTGACAGATGATTACGAAAAGTTATCCCACCTAATTTCAAGTAATACATATGAGGAATTCATTAGTTATCTCATCTCATAAAAATCAAAAGAAGATGCAACAAGGATAATTCTCCTGGTACATCTTCTTTTTCATATCTCAAACAAAATTCTAAAATACTACAAAAGTAAATCTAAACTTTTCTGCCAAAGGCTTTTAGACTATCAAGAATAAAGAGTTCTTCTTCACGAATATGTCCAACTACATTAGTTCTTCCACTATTCTTCATATCCTGTAACTGCAACCTGCAGTTCACCAGCATATGTTCCATATTCACTACTATCAATCAATACATCACCTCGATGAATCATATCTGGTGCATGGAATACATCAAAGTGGTGGCCTCTATATTTCACTCTACTTTGACTTGAACGAATCATGCATGGATTTAAATCACCTCGATTTAAATGGAGTTCTTCTAATACAATCTTCTTTTCTGTTTCAGGAATATTTGGTTCAAGTTCAACTTTGAAATTTACAACATCTAAAAGAAACATGCTTTAACGCTTCCTTCTCCGCTGCACTTGGATAACAGTTTGCGATAATAATATCGTCAATCATATCTAATGCGACTAGATGTTTTAATTGAATATCAATCGGCATATGACGATGCATCTCTAATGTACATAAACCATCTGTTGTAGGGCCATGGTCCATACGCATCTTTTTCCAAAGAGCCGATAAACGCAGCAGTTCTCAATCCATAGTGTCTAAACTTTTCAGAACATTTCAAGAAGAAATCTAAATCCAATCCTGTATAATCATGTGGATAAAAATTATGACATGCACACAACTGATAACGATTTGGTTGATAGTCCATGATTGTGTCGATTGTATGTGTACTTGAACTCATGTTAATTTCTACTTTCAATCCATATGGATTGTATGTCATAAGCGCTTCTTCAAAACCACTGAAACCTCCATCCATACGGATACCATCCGCATGAATATCATGGAAGAATTTTAAATCTGTATAACTAACACCCAATTCTTTAAATACAGATGGATTCACATCCAAGATGATTTCATAGCCAAGACTCTTTGCGTAATCATGAATCTTTGTAAACTCTTCCTTAATTTCATTTGCTGGCTTTCTTACAGATAATAAGCAAGAAAATATTCTCTTTGCACCAATTTCACTCATTTCTTTTAAATATGCAAAGATCTCTTCAATACTACTTTTTTCTGGATAAATAGAAACTCCAGTCTTCTCATAACTTCTCCTCCTCTAATGGATTTTCAGGTATCTGTTCTGTACATAATTTATATAGTGTCCATGCATAAATTTTTGCACACGCAACTAAATCATCAATATTGACCCATTCATTTGGCTGATGTGCAATTCCATTTTGTCCTGGGAAACTTGGTCCATACAGAATAATGGAATCACAAACATGGGCGTATGTTCCGCCTGTTGTTGTCGTTGGTTTAACGCTAGTATCCGTCGCTCTTCATATGCACTTCTGCATTGTCTTTACAAGCCATGAATCTTTATGGTGTAGCACTACTGGGGAATTCGATACTAACTTCACTTCTAAACCTACTGCTTTTTGTTTGAATCTGTTGCATAATCTTATCCATATCACAAGTTGGATAACTAAGCGAGAAACGAATTCCCATCTTATTATTTGCATACAATAAAAGTTTATTGCGAATCTTCATTTCACCAAAATGTTCATCCTTTACGGCAATGCCCAATCTATCACCATTGATATTTGCATTCATAAAATACTCATTTGCAAATTCAATTACTTTCTGTTCATCACCCCAGACCTCAATGACCGCTCTACCACGTTCACCATAAATGGCTGGAAATTTATTATCCGGTGTAAAACCAACAAGAGGTTTTTTCTCATGTTTTAAGAAGTAATGCATGTCTTCCATGCCAGTCTCTTCATTTGTCCCAAAGATGATATGTATCGCTGTTTTTGGCTGAATCCCTAAATCTTTCAATGCAAGCATGCCATACATTGCCGCAAAAAGTGGTCCCTTATCATCTAACGCACCGCGTCCCCAGATTCTTCCATCGTGGATTGCGGCAGAAAAAGGCGGATCAATCCAGCCATCACCAACTTCAACAACATCTACATGTCCAACAATACCAATATATTCTTCACTATTTCCCGAAACTACCATAACCCATATATCCATCTACATTTTTCGTTGGCAGTCCCTCTCGTTTACAAATTTCAAGTGCTTTTTCCAAAGCGTTTGCAGGCCCAATTCAAAAGGCATTCTATCTTGTGGCTCACCACGTCTTGAATCAATTTGTACCATCGTACAAATATCATCAATCATATCTTGTTTCCGTCTTTCAACCTGCGCAAATATCTCTTCCTTATTCACAATTGATCTCTTTTCTTTTAATCTTATATACATGCATGTATATATTTTTTTCTATTTTTAAAATAAGCCCGAACAGATAGAGTTTGTCAGGGCTTGACTTATTCTAATAACAAATTGTTTCTTTTAAAGCTTCAAGATTTTCCGGATGATTTACGGATGCATCAATGAACTTTGCCATATTTTCAAATGACTCACTCAATCCTGTTCCACCTTTCTTAGGCATCTTTAGAATTGTAATATCATTCTTATATTGTGCAATCACTTCTTGATTTTCAATTGCCATCATACTTGCGACTTTTGCTGTTGTTTTTTCTGCAATTAATTTTGCACAACGAGCAGCCATCTCACTGTATTCAGGGAAGTTAAAGCATGGCCCACACAAGACAAAATCTGGTTCCAATTTCTTCACCATCGCAGTCATCTTCATAACCACTTCATCTTTATTCTGCTTGTAGTAATCCATTCCACAATAAAGTGTTGCACTAATCTGACCGCCTATTTCTTTCAAATATGGTTCTAAAAGCATTGCAGTCCCAGCAATCTCTCTCGTTGCACTTAGTGTACAATCAGGGTTGCTCTTACCACCTGCTCCAGCTAAGCCGGAATCAAAAATCAATATTACTTACATATTAGTCTAACTTCAAATCATCGAAGGACAATTCATCAAGTTCATCCTTCTTCTCTTCCTTTGCTAACTTCTCTTCTTCCTCTAGATACTTACTATCTTGCATCTTGAAGAATGGATAGTAGAGAGCCATGTCTGCAAGTAACATAAATAGCTGTAAGATTACAGCGTTAATCGAACCAGTCGTCAGATAACCTGAAATAAAGATTGGCGTTGTCCATGATAACTGAACACCAGATGTAACTGGGATGAATCCTACTGCTGTTGCAAGTTGTCCAATAATTGTATTCATAACTGGCGCTAAGATAAATGGAATTACCATGATAACATTCAATACCATTGGGAAACCAAAGATAATTGGTTCATTGATACCGAAAGATACCAGCAGGAAGTGCCATTCTTCCTAATGTCTTTAAACGCTTGGACTTTGCCATAAATGTCATCATCAATACAAGACCCAATGTAGATCCTCCACCACCGAAGTTGCAGAAGAAATCTGAGAATGCTGATGTAAATACATTTGTCATTGGTAAACCAGCCTTCGCCAATTCATAGTTCTCTAATGTTAATGCCTTATGAATTGGAGCGAAGATTGTATTTGTAACAGCAGGTCCATTGATACCAAAGAACCAGAACAATGTACTTAAGAACTGATAGATAACTTCAAATGCTTGAGACTTGCTAAACCAACTAATGGAGCTTGTAATACTTGATAAATAAATGTATGTACATTTCCAAATGGAGTATTAACAAAAATCATGTTAACGAAGAAGAATACAAGCATGGATAATCCTGCAGGAATTAACGCAGCAAATGAATCCATAACTGCTGGTGGAACACCATCAGGTAACTTAATAACAAGTTTCTTCTTAACTGCAAATGCAAAAATTTCTGTAGAAATAATGGCTACAATCATTGCCAAGAAGATACCCTTTGTACCTAAATGGCCGAATGAGAAACCAGAGAACATCTTGCCATCTGCATTCATGAACGCAGCATGTTTCATTGGAGTAATCATCAAGAATGTAACAAGAGCAACAACCGCAGATTCAATCTTATCTACACCCTTTTCACGTGCATATGCATATGCAATACCCATAACAGATAGTAATGCATAGCAATCAAATGTAACTGCAGTTACTGCATCAAAATATTTCTCCCATCCTTCGCCAGCAAATGTCGCAATCATCTCTGACCAACCTTCGATTGGGAAGTTGGAGATTAATAGGAAAATAGATCCAACGATAACTACTGGTACTGCATACATAAAGCCATCGCGGATAGCCACTAATACCTTATTCTTAGATAAGGCATCAGCGATTGGGATAAGGAACTTTTCTAAAGCCTTAATCATAATAATTATTTACCTTCGCTTTCTGCTTTCTTCTTTTTAATTTCTAAAATGGCACGTTTGAGAACTCTCTCTCCGTCCATGTTACCGTACTCTTCAGTATCAATAACGAAAATTGGTTTTCCAAGATGGCCATAGCGGTCTCACAACCTTGTCATATAGATACTTAACCTGTGGACCTAAAAGAATAGCATCTGGATTTTTGTTCCGTAATGATTTTATCTAATAAATTATCAGAGAATGCTTTTTACTTCAATATCTAAAGAATGTTGATCTGCAACCTTCTGCATTTTACTTGCCATCATAGAAGTAGACATCCCCGCATTACAGAACAGATAGATTTTATGCATAACTTTCCCTCCTTTCTATCGTTCTACCACTATGTTAATCGTAAAACTAAACTATAATCCTTAATTTATCTGCCGCATGCTAGGAAACTTTACTTCCTTTCTCTTCCAAAGAAAAAGGATGTGACAAAGTTCTACCTCATCAACATCCAATGTATCATTTATATTTAAACCTTTTCTGTCTCTTTATCAACACAACTACACTAACGAAAATAGCAGACATCATCGCAATCGCAGAAGCGAACACATTCGTCTTATCCGCCGTAGCAGGTGTTGTCGATGATGCTGGTGTCGATGTTGTTGGAGCACCAGGCACTGTATATACATGCACTAAGTCACCATTCGCTTCTCGATGAGAAGACACAAACTGATACCCAGCAATTGTATCAACCGGATTCAAACCATATGTTGTAGGTTTAAGCACCGTACCATCATCCGCAACATAATGTGATATATAGTCGATACCAACACGGATGATACGATGTTTGTCGATGATGTAAAATGTACATCTCCACTGAATTTCTACCCAACCAAAAGTGGCTGGGTTATTGTCGTATCTGATGTAGCATTTTCAAAAATCTGTTTTTAGGCCATTATAAATTACATCAGAAGTGTATAATGATAATTCTGCTCACTTCTATCTGAAAATCAGAAATTAAAAATACAGTAGATTTCTTACCAAAATCTCCTTCACACTCAACTGTCTCATTTGTTCTTTAGATTCATCAATCTGAACAATTGTATCATAAGAAAATTTTTCTTCCATCGAACTTCCAAACGCCAATACCTCTATTGAAAGTACGTGCTGTTGCTTGGTCACCAGCAAAATTACCAGAAGTCATCAGGATATGGAGTGTAATAAATCTTAAATCTTGATCATTAGCTTCAATTGGCATATCACCCATTATTCCAGAAGGTCTATAATGGATATTATTATACTCCATTCCAGGAATTTGACAGACGAGCCCTAAATGCAGTTAATGTTGGATAATCTAATGTAATTTCAGTATATCATCTTGTCTGATTATTGTTATTTTCTGTGTAAAATATGTATCAATTTCATCATGAAAATAATTAATATATTCTGGAGCTACATCAAATCTATACCATGTAATTGTATTCCAATCTTTTTATTTTTACCTGTAACGGAGTATGTCCGTGAGTACCAGCTGGATCATCATAACTAAAAAGATAATCATCCTGAAGTTGTATGTATCATTTGGTTTTCCGAATACCGATACATAACTATTAGCGCCAGAAAGATATGTAATCGGAGCTACTGGTGCTGGATTGTTGTTCAATATTTCTTGTATCTCCATCAACAGGTTGTGTAGTCAGAATGCATCAATGGCATTCTGTCAGTTGTTGAGATTGATGAGATGCGCCTACCGATACTGCATTGCCTACAAAAGTGTAGACATGACATTAGAGTGATAGTCCTATTGCAGCTGTATTTAGTATATTTCTTTTCACTTATTTTCTTCATTTAATTTCCATCCTCGTTATATATAATAGAAAAAGATTTATTATATTTAATTATTCAACATGCTTGCAAGATTTACGATTTTATATAGCTATCATGCATTTAATAATAATTATGCATCTTTGCTTCTGCAATAAAATGCCCCATCTACGTAAATATTGTCATCATAAACATTACTGCAAACCCAAAGATATTAGTAGTATCATCTGTCTTCGGTGTTGAAGCACTAGCTGAAACAATCTTCTTATAAACATACACTCGATCACCATTTGCCTCTGTACGAGTTTCTGATAAATGATATCCAGAAATAGTTTTGCGCCCTGCAAACCACTACACCGGTAGGAAAGCAGTACTGTTCATCTTCCGCAATATAGTGTGTATAGTCTACACCACACGGATAATTCTATTTCGAGTGCAGTATATACCAATATCTGCAGTATATCCTCCCCAATCAAAGTTATGATAGATTTCCGGATTAGCTTCCGTCGCATTATTGAAGTCTGTAACAATGTTATTATAGATAACATCAGCATTATTAGTGCTATACACCACTGAAGGTTCTGGACTAGTTATGGTATTATTAGTAAATTGACCGATTACATTAGCAGACTTTTGTTCCAAAAGCACCTTCATCATTAACTGTCTCATTTTGTCTTTAATGATTCATCAGCTTGAACAATTGTGTCATAAGAATATTCTTCACCATAGGTGACCACAAACTTCCAGTAACCACCATGATAAGTTAAATCTTGTTGCCCGATCTTCACTCAGTATATTCAATATGGAATCGAGGACCTTTCTGCTCAATTGGCACACATCGATGAAATAGCGCCCAAATGGAATTGGCTTTAATACTCTTGAGCCTAAGCTTACATCACTGGATGATCAATCTCGCTTCCGAATTATCCGCTTGGTTGATTACTGTTATCTTTGCAAAATACCAATCATTTTCAACACCACCAGTATTGGCAAGATATTCTCGGCGTTAATTATTTTTTGTACCAAACTATAGTATTAAAGTCTTTTTATTTTTTGCTGTTGATAACAGTAACATAGCCGAGATTATCAAACCGTATATACACCATCTTGTGTTAGATTTATTGTTCAGATTACGATCACAAAACATAAAACATAGTTTGTTCTCGGAAAGTATATGCGATTGGTGGTGCAGCTGGGTTTACAGTATCGATTGTTACTCTCATTCCATTCACCGGATTAGTAGCTACAATGTATCAATGGCATTCTGCTCAGTTGTTGAAATTGTTGGTGATGCATATACTGATACTGCATTACCTACTAAAAAGTGTAGATGACATTAAGAGTGATAGTCCTATTGCGAGCTGTATTGATTACTTTCTTTTTATTTTTCATTCATATCTTTCTTTTTCCATTTCTAAAACATGCATTAATAGTTTGTAATGCATGTTTCTATTCAATGTAATTTCAATGATTATTTCTTGTTGTTCTATGCTCTCTTATTTCTTGTAAAGAATACTCCTATACTTGCGGAATATTCCAACTAAAACATAGCAGAAAAACCAAATAGATTTGCTTTTGTCCATTGTTCTTGGAGATGCACTTAGCTGTCGTTGGTGCTAGAGTCGAGAGGTGATGTTGTGTGGTAGGAGACGAAGGTGTAGATGGTGTCGTAGGTCCTGACGGTGTAACCGGAGCAGTAGCACCGTACATGCATACAATCACCATTTGCTTCATCGATGAAAGATACAAACTGATAGCCAGCAATAGTATCAACCGGATTCAAACCATATGTTGTAGGTTTAAGAACTGTGCCATCGTCCGCAACATAATGTGTATAGTCAATGCCCACGCGGATAACACGATTTACGAAGGAGTAGCATGAATCAGTACCAGCATAACTGCCCCATCCATAACTATTCGTTATAACATCGCCATCAGCTGTTGCAGTACCTAAATCAGTTTTCATCATGTTATAGATAACATCAGCATATTGACTATATAACGTAGTCAGCATTTGGGCTTCTATTAACTGCAAATACTCTATGTTCAAATGTCAGCAGATCTTTCACCAAATGTTCCACCACTTACTACCGTCTCATTTGACTTTCAGATTCATCAATTTCACAATGGTATCATACAGAATATTTCAGTCATCCACCAATGAGGGTCATAGTCCGGTATCAACCGCCCGATCCTCGATATATATATGTGTTGCAGAGTACTGGTTCTAGGTATTCACACTAATAAACCTTGGGTCATCAGCCTCAATCAGAATATCTCGCACTTGCACCATCAGGTTGCTGCGAGTACTTAGACTATGATAACCGTTACCATTATCCACCAATAAGCCTGGTAATATAAATCATCTCGAATTATCTGACTGCTTTGATAACTGTAATGCAAAAATATAACTCATGGATCGGAATATCAACAGATAAAAATGTTCATATTCCGGCGTATTTTTATATTTTGTATACCAATCTATCGTACTCAGTCTTTAATTTTCACATTAATGTAAGTATGTGCTCGCTTGGCTCCCACAACACAACTATAAACTCTATCCTGCGTCAATCTCATATCACCGCTAGGATTATCGAAATACTGATACATAATTATTTATACCAGGAAAGTATATGTGCTTGGTGTAACAGTTGGATTTGTTGCTCCAATATTTCTTGTATCTCCATCAACAGGTTGTGTCGCTAAGAATGCATCAATCGCATTCTGCTCAGTTGTTGAGATTGTTGGTGATGCGTATACAGATACGGCATTGCCACTCAGTGTGTAGATGACATTAAAAGTGATAGTCCTAATGCGGCTGTATTTACTACTCTTTTCTATTTTATAGTTTTCATCTTTCCGTCCCTTAAATCGATGAGATTTAGTTCCGGTAGAAACGAATCATCTCTCCTTCATTTCTTTTTGGAACTGGTAAATTCTCAACAATGTAGTAGTATCCTACTAATCGATTGTCTACGACCTGCTTCACACGTCTTAGATATGCTTGTCCCACCTCATCTTTTCAGGTACATACCGATAATTTGATGTCCAGAAAGATTGAATAAATGCAGGCTGAGATCAAAAGATTAACTTCCCTATCTAAATCAGGTGTTAAATTTGAGGAAGATATGTGCAAAGCACTTTATCTAACACTAAGTGCTTTTTCATTTCGAACTGTCATGATGGATGTTTCATTTGTTTGTTGTAGTTATAAACGATATCGTTTTATGTAATATCACACATCCAGCAGTCGCAATTAAAATAGGCCATAGTGATAGGTCTTCATAATAGGAGAATTCCAAGTATCTTAATTTCTCAAATAATGACCGGTCGTAAACTGAAATTGTTCGACATGGCAATAAGAAGGAAGCTCCACGAATGGATATCTCACCGAACTTCTTCCTTGATAAGCAGTAGGTTTTTGCACCATCATACATGGTGCAATTGTCCCTTGCGATCTTATATCACTGATGCCGCCATCAACTTTTCAATGTATTCAGGTTCAACCCAGTCATCCACGTCGACAAATGACAAGTATAGCCTAGTTGTATTTTCAATTCAAATTAGATGCATGCCCTAAATCAGCCACATCAGTCACTAAGATACGGATACGTTCATCCTTCTGCATCCACTCTCTTACCTTTTCTTCTGATGAGTCAGTTGTTCCATTGATGACACAGAGAATCTCAAGGTTCTTATATGTCTGTGCAACAACGTTAGAGAGACATTATCGATGTACTTTTCCCCGTTATAAATTGGGATAATAATAGAAATCAGCTGGTTCGTTCATAATCTTCCCTGTATATTATTTTTAGTTTGAGTTGTTTTTGCCATTGCTAAAAACCATCAAACTCGTCCAAATATATTTCTACACGATTTCTGATGATTAAAAACTTATGTTTCATAGGCCCCTGCGAGCATATTCTCACATACATATACTTTGCAACAATTATTAATTTTTCATCAAGTTGTTTTCAACATAAAACCGCAACACTCTGTTGTGCGTTAACTTCAGGACATGTTATCTTATTCCTGTATCTGTTGGACCTTTTGTGATATCAGGAGAAAACATTTATGTTGCAAAAACATTTCACACTTGAAGACCATATCCTTGTGTCATGTTAAAACAAAAATCATTCCATGCGTATGATAGCTACCGCTTTTAGAATGTCTCTGCTCAACTGTTTTCCAGAGAACTTTAAAAAGCATAGATCCTTGATGAATACTTCATTTCATTCCGTCACTCCTACCCGCAGTCGAATCATGAAGGCTCTTGGATATGCAATGGCTGTCCACGTTTTCTCGCATGTAGAAAGAGAAAAGTATCTAATCCCCTGCAGCCAGGCAATATGTACTTATAGAATCTACTCTTCATCTATCTAGAGAGAAGATCCGAACCGGGGGAAAGGTCTGAGATTTCTCGATAATCTCGTCACGCTCATCGATTCGTGACCAAAGGCAAAACTCAGTCGCTCACGCTGTTCTCCACCATGGTGAACAGATGGGAATATCCCGTTCTACTTTTTTATCGCTATGTCACGACAATAAACTCACCATTCGCAATATAGATCTTTCCCAAGCGTGTTCGCTATCCGCTCTCCAAAAAGAATATCAAACGGCGATAACATCTACGATAGACAACCAATCGTGCCGTGTGGGACGCGATTATACTGCCTTCAGGAATTCATCGCCCGGCATCCGAAAGCTAATATCGCCGAGATGGATTCCGTCATTGGTAAGAAAGGTGTCGGCGAAAAAGGTGCTTCTAACTCTACTATTACGTAAAGAGTAAATTTATGCTTGCCTTCCATGAAGGATAAAATACACAAGCTTCTGTAACAGAAGTATTCGACCACACATCCAAAGGAAGATCGGCTTTTGCAAGTGTTCGCTACTATGTTCCGTGTAGTGCGTTTACGGACAACGGTCCCGAATCCCAAGGACCCCATTTCCTTGAGCGTGGCACGCAAACGTACAGCGCTGTGTACATATTTTTATTGTGATTCCCGTGCCTCCCAACAGAAGGGCGCATTGAAAGAATCATGAATATGTTCGAAAATATCTGCCTCAGGGACATCCTCAACGGCCTTACACAAGAAAAAGGTAAAATCTAATGATGAGCCATATCAATCACGTCAAGCGTGACTCATTGGACGGCCGTTCACCATTTGAATGTCTCACTAGGGCAGAACTCAAAAACTATAAAAAGCTTGGATTAACACCGATCGAACCGAGACGAAGTTAATCTAAGCTTCAGACCCAATCCAATAGGTCCCTCAAAGTCCAACGGATACCGACTTTACACAACTGAACTGTTGCGTTTAGTTGACACCTAAACCCTTGCAGTTGTTTTCATTGCGCCAAAAAGCGAGTATTCCTACATAAAAAGATACCATATTAACATTAAAAAGAGTCATTATAGATCAAAAATCATCTGATAATGACTACATTAGTTCGTTATCTGTTGCCTTTTATTTTTATCGTGTTGCGTTAACTTTGAAACTTAAGCTTTTTCTTTAAGATTAGGAAATTTTCATTGACTTATTCTTTTTATGTGTGATTGTTATTATCAATAATTTATTAAAATTAGTCAGTGTTTTATCTATATTTTTATAAAAGAAAATCTATTAGTAAACTAAAAATTACTCAATAGATTATTAAAAGTTATTTTTCCTAAATATTCTTATTTCTCGTAATGCATGTCGATGCTCACCAACATACCAACAACCAACATTGCCGCAAATTGAAAAAGATTAGTATCCCTGTCTTTAGTGAAGACGATATAAAGATGTCGCTACACTCTTTATATACGTGTACCTATCCCCTGTTGGCTCTCTGTACTAGTAGATACATATTCATAATCAGCGATATTCTCTACAGCTTGCAGTCCATATACTTTTTGGCTGTAATTCTGTGCCATCCTCTGTTACATAGTGCGTATAGTCAATCACTCTACACGGATAATACGATTTTCACTCTTTCATAAACATAATACGCCTGATATCCACCCTAAACTATTTCTTCCATATTCAATTTTAGAACCATCTGCTGAATGATTAAATAAATCCACAAATCCATTATAGATTACATCTGAGGAGTATTGATTGTACGAAGGAGTATCATCTTCTCTATAAAATATATTTATATTGCCTTCAAAAGTTGCACACTCTTTTCACCAAATCTACCTTCTTGATCAACGACCATTTCATTTGTTTTCAATAATTCGTCAATCTGTACACGATTGTATCGTAAGGTACCTCTCTGTTCATGGAAACTGCATAATTCAATAACCTTCTTGATAATCTCTTAAAGGAGCTTCATATGTATCTTCTAGTGTAATGGTAAATCTTGGATCATCTTCTAATGGTAAGTTATATGCAAACCTGCTTGCATATAAATACTTAGAATCCGCATAATACACTACATCTTTTAATTCAAATTCCGTATTATCATTCTGATTGATAACAGTTATCTTTCGAGCATAGTACTTATCGCCCTGTCCATAAGGCTTTGAAGAGGCGTTATATTCAGAGGTAACCTTCGTCTTATACCAGACCACAGAATTCCACTCTTTAACCTTTACCGGTGTCATTTCCCATCTAGATGAACTATCTCTAGATTTGTAATATAAAAGATAATCTTGGTCAAAAGTCATTGTTTGATCATGATGTAAAAAAGCATTCGAAAAATGATTAAGACCTCGAAATGTATAGTAATAGGTGCAACAGGAGATGGATTAGTTGTTGCGATTGTTATATTATCTCCATTTACTGGTTGTGTGTTCAAAAACGTATTGATTGCGGTTTCCTCATCAGAACTTACTACTGGTGAGAGGTACGGATAACACATTATTGTACAAGTAATACTGAAGTCATGGACAAAGACAGTCCTAGGGCTGTTGTTTTTAAAATTTCTTTTGGTTTCTTCTTTTATTTTGCTCATTCTTCAGTCTCCATCACTAAATTCTCCAAATAAAAACATGTATTTTTAGTTTTTGACCTAAACATGCATGCAACAATTATACTGTATATTATAAAAAGGTAAACTGAAATGCTTGATAATTACATCTTTTTAGGGAATATTAAAACCCTATCGATGATATACGTTCATCAATAGGGTCATTTTATACTATCTCGTATTAAGAGTTTTTCTTCTTTGTAATAAATGCTCCAATACTTCCAATCATGCCTGTAAATAACATGAATGTTGAAGCAAACAGACCAGTATCACCTGTCTTTGGTGTAGACTGAATCGCAGATGTTTCAGTAACCTGATACGGAGCAGTAGGAGCTACCGGTGTCGTTTGTACAGGTGTTGAAATAACTCCAGTAATAGCCGTTGGAATCGCAGTTAGAGTAGCTGGAATAGCTACAACAGGCTTATAAACATGCACTCTCCATCACCATTTGCTTCACACGAGTAGTTACATACTCATAACCCGCAATGTTTCCTGTGGTTGCAAAACCATATCTTTAGCAACCGAGTGTTCCATCTGCCGCAACAACAGATGTACCATCTTCTGTCACAGTGTGTATAGTCAATTCCTACACGAAGAACGCGATTAGTAGCTGGTGAAGATGTAAAGTCTGTAACTGTTGCATCACCCCAAGGTTTAGATAACATATCATTTACTACTGGTTCAGTTGTAACATTTGCAAGTAAATCAGCGTAAATAACGTCTGATGTATATTGTTTGTATGTATCACCCTGCAAATCTTCACTAGGACTATACGTAATATCATATTTACCTGTCTTATCACCAAGTACACGCGCAACATCTTCTTCAACTTCACCCGTCTTTAAGGATTCGTCGACTTTGACAATCGTTTCATAAGGAACCATCTCAGTAACAGTCGCATGTAATGTCCAATATCCATTTCCAAATAACGGAATCAAACTTGCATCTTCAATTTCAGCTCGGAATCTTGGATCATTTTCTTCAATAGGTATATCGAAAGTATAACGGTTATACCATAATGTTTCCCACATACGATAACCATCCGCATTATTTACTGAAAATACTGCATTCTTCACTGTAAACTCAGATCCATCAACTACATCAATCAAAGTTACTTCCTTGGCATAAACATATGCATCTTCATAACTTTGAGGAGTTGGACTACTATCAGCCATCTTATTTACATCATAGGCCTCAACACTCAGCCTCAGTTCTTGATTTTAACTCTTTTTCCGAAATTTGCATCATTAGAGTCGATAATATATTCCCATAGTCCTGATCAATATGGACCTTTCTAGTATGAGATTGGAATAAAGAAGTGGAGTTATTTACACCGGAAATGTATAACCATTGATGGTTGTGTAACAGCTTTCACTTCACCAATATTTTGTCATATCATTGTTCTGTGGCATGTAGCTGTGAACGCTTGAATCTTAGCTTCTTCATCTGCCGTTAAAGCTACTTGGGCATAAGTATTGATTGTATTTATAAGCTAATGTTGGTGTTATCAACAATGCAAGTCCCTAAAGTTGCTATATTAAATATTTTTCTTTTATTAAATACTTTCATCTCTTTCCTCCTTTGAAGTCACACTCTTATTCTCGTTGGTTTCCGTCATTCAATCATTTTGCACCGTTATATAGTATTTCGTTTGTGTTTTATTTTATTTGGTTTCCGTCATGCATGCAAAATATTGAATTATCTTGGACACGATATTCGACAACTATATGGATAAGCAATTAATATGCTTCTTTTAAAATTATTAATATTTTATTAACTGATATTCTTTAAAATCATTTTATACTTTAAAACTTTTTGTAAATTACAAGACATCAAAAACTCTCAATCCGGTATTATTGGATTGAGAGCAAAAATTCTACTACTATTTAATTAGTTAAACTTTTTCTCTTTACAAAGAATGCACCAACACCAGCACTAAACCAGTAAAACATCATTGCTACATAACTGAATACGTTTGTTGTGTCACCTGTCTTTGGTGTAGCTGTGCTAGATGGTGTTGTTACAGGTGCAGGAGCTAACTTATAAACATGTACTCTATCACCATTTGGCTCTGAATGTGTAGATACATATTCATAACCGCTAAAGTTCGCTACTCCTTGTAAACCATATACCTTGGCTGTAACTCTGTTCCATCTTCTGTTACAAAGTGTGTATAGTCATACCAACACGTAACTCACGAGTTACTGGAGCTGTGTAGGAAGTTACACCAACTTCAGCAAAACCCCAGTCAAAATTAATATGATTGCGGTTAGTATCATCTGTATTCAAGAAATCATTCTCGATATCGCTATAAATTACATCGGAATTGTATTGCATGTAGTTACTGAATCTAGATTTGCGACTGTATATCCTGCACCAGCACGTTGATCCTTATTTGTGATTTTACCTGTGTAATCAGCCTGCTTATTACCTAAAGCACCAGCTACATCTTCTTCAACTTCGCCAGTCTTTAATGACTCATCAATTGTAACAATTGTGTCATATGGAAGGTCTTCATGCATTGGAACTGTAAAAGCTCCAGTAAAATCCATTAACATAATATGTTTCTTCAATTGAGTCATCATAGTTAACTGTGAATCTTGGGTCATTTGATGGAATTGGGAAATCTGGGAAGAATACACCTGGATAGATCATTCCAGAAATAACTCCTGTTGGGTCATTAATATCTAATCCCACATTCTTAAGTGTTATCTCAGAGTTGTCAGATTGTTTAATCAATGTTACTTCTGGTGCCCAGTACCAGTGTGATAAAGAAAGACCTCCGGAAGCACCTGGAGTGAATAAAGTTGTATCATACCACTGAACTGTGTTCCAATTTTTAACCTTGTAAGTATCTGCAGTATTATAATAGTTTCTCACCACATAATCCATCGCTAAGGTTGTTCTTGGTGCCATATCCTTAAACTTTGTTGAATAATTACCTGCACCAGGGAATGTATAAATACTTGGGGCTGGTGTATAGTCAATCTTACCTAAATTCTGGACAGTTCCATCTGTTGGCTGTGTACTTAAAAAATTGTTGATTGCTGACTGCTCATCTGGTGTAAGTACGGCTGGTTGTGCATATACACTTAATACATGGCTTGCTGTTAATACAGGTGCCATTACTAAAGATAAACCTGCAGCTGTTGTACGAACCATCTTTTTCTTACTATTTTTCTGCTTCATATTTTTCTCCCACTCTTTTTGAATAATCTGTAAATTGCAGTTCACTACATTAAAGCAAAATATGTGTAACCAGATTATTTTTGCATATTTCATAGTTATTTCGCAATATTTTTGTATTGTATAGAAACTATAATCTCATAAGCTGCAACACAGAGACCACTCATCTGTTTCTCTATCAAAAGCACTACCAAAAAGAGTGTACTTCATTAAATACCTCAGTTTCAAACTCTATGGATTTTACTAATACCTTCATATATACATATGATGAAGACCGTCATCAATCAATAGATTCCTGCATGAGTGCTTTTTGTTGGAAAATAGTATCATATGATGGTGTCGTACCTTTAAATAGTCACTCTTGAAAGCATCACTCTTTTTATGTCTGTCCTCTTTAGAATATCGTTTAACTCTTTTTGAATCGTTATTCTATCTACATTTCTTGTGATGTAAATATTGTCATTTCTGCTAAACTCATCTAATAACTCTCATGTAGTGTGTTGAAAATATCAGTGTTGCACCTTCGACATTTACATTTTTCCTGCAGTGAAGAATCTAATTAACGTAGAAACTATTTCTCTATTAAAAGTGATTTTTCCAATTCATCCACAATTACATATCCACCATGCTTGAATGTACAAGCATCGCATTAATAAACATAACAATTCCTTAATAGTTCCTGAAGATAAATAATTTTTGAAATTGAATATGGGCTAGAAATTGTAATTGATTTTCACCACAGAAACTTTTAAGATTTCTTCTTGTGTTTTCTCATTATATGTATATGCTTCAATACTCGGATCTAAAAACGCCAATAATTCACGTGGATAATCCCCTAGTATTCTCAATACATTTAAATTGGTAAAAATCAAGTAAATTTCTAACATAAATTTTATTATCCTTCGTGATTGATAATGCAATACTAATATCATTCTGCAAGAATTCCTCCGTATTGTCTCTTTCTCTCATCAAGTGACTTTCATCAAATGTTAACATATCTTTTTCTTCTGAATGGTAGATATTTTTTGAAATACAATTTCTCATTTTTTTATGATATATTCTTCATCCAAGTCAATCGTTTTAACTTTTTCCTATTGCTGATACAAGATGATACACCCCATCATTTTCAACATAGAAAGTAGTATCGATTTGTATGTTCTCGGAATTTGTAAAGATATCATTATAGTCAATACTATTAAGTGACTTTCCATTAATAAAATCAAAACAAAGTGCGATCAATTTTAATATTGTCGTTTTCCTGAGGCATTAATACCCACAAGAGATATCACATTGTTTGTATATACTCTTCCAAAAAGATTTGATAACATTCCAAGTTTATCTGACAAAACTCTTTGTTCTGCAAAAAGTCAATATCTACCTTTTCTTTTTAGCAGATTTAACCCACTAGCTGATAATCTAATTCAACTTAATCATGATCTTTTCTCCTTGAAGTAGACTTTTATTTTTATCATAATTGTTGAATATTTTTCCATATTTTACAGTATTATGCGTGTAAAATATATAATTCTGCAGATTTTATCTCCTATTTAATGTTTTTAAAACATAAAGTTCACTAAAATATTGAATTAAGATATTTATATGGTTTCAATCCTATATCATGGTTGATAGCTCAAAAACCATCGATCTTTCTCTAAGAATAAGTTTCTACATCTACCTTGGATAATACATACATAACGGATACCACAACCACCAACACAAGACTCTTTCCTAGAGTGACTTAGCACTTTATCAATTTTATACTCCGTCCATCATTCCAACATAGATAGAGTGGACGTAATTCTCCTGTTTTTTTCTTTGCATCACCACAGACATCTACATATTTCTTATATAGCTGCATATCTCTCCCGCTATTTGTATTATATCGATTTGTGTTGCGTATTTCAATTATATACGCAACATTTATAAATTAATTATCTTCTAATTGTCGCAAATCTGTTATACTAATGCTGAGGTAATGTAGATGACACTAAAAGAAATGATTCACCAATACAAAACAAAAACCGGATGTAGTGATTCTGAACTTGCACGTAGATGTAATGTTTCTCGTTCTACCGTTGCACGTTGGTCTAGTGGAGAAATCAAGAAGGTCAACGATGATACTGCTGAGATCTTATCTCAACTATTAGGTTACAACATCACTCCTATCCCTAATGGGAATGGACACAACCATTCGCTTACCAATCCTTGGTTATGCAAAAGCTGGATATGACTTTATTTGCAGAAGAGAAATTATCTTGGCGAAGAAGAAACAACTCTAAAAGAAAGAGAGAATGGTGATTATTACCTACGTATCACTGGTAATTCCATGTCGGGTATCGGAATCATGGATGGCTCACTTGTATTAGTTCGCCAATGCAATTCTATTCCCAGTGGTAAAGTTGCGGTTGTCATGATTGATCAAGAAGTTACCGTCAAGCGTGTTATCTATAAAAAAGCGATGATGATTCTTGAAGCTGCAAACCCAGATGTTGCAAGCCGTTACTTCACCCCACAAGAGATAAAAGAATTACCAGTAAAAATAATCGGACAAGTATTGTCTTGTCGTACAAACTTCTAGACACAAAATGAGCGAGTAGCAGTGAATATGCTATTCGCTCATTTGTATTATAAATATTCTTATTTAGAATGTTTATACTTCTTAATATACATAGCTATTATCACTAGCATTGCCAGTGATGTACCTAGTGCAAATGTCCAGAACATCAACTGCGTTCCATCAAACGTTCTAGGCAGACGGAAAAGATTTGTTCCACCTGCGGATGGTGTAGTTGGTGTTACGGTAGGGGTTGGTGTTGGTACTCGAATGAAATGTTGCGTTGGAGTAGGTGTCGGAGTTGGTAAAATCTCATTATACGCAGTATTAAACTCTGCTTTTTCATACTTTACTCCCGCAAGTTTAATAACTGTTTCCGTATGCACTACACCTGCCTGCTCAACTGCGTATACTAAAACATCATATTCAATCGGATCATATGTATAGTTTGGTGTCGTTCCAACAGTTTGTTTCAATTTATATGTATATACACCTGCGGTAGTATACGTCATAATTGGCCCAATGTTTTCTTCAACACTATCCGTTAAGCGTGAATGTATATACTCCACCCAGGATCCTGTAGGTATCGGATATGTTGTATATCCGCTGTCAAAGTATATGTAAACGTACGACTCACAGATGTTGGATGTTGTGCATTTCCCATAGTAAATACCTGCTTTACTGGGATTACCACATTTCCAGCAGCCAATGTTGGAAGAATACAGATAGTCGATAAATCAAACCATCATACATATCATCACAATTCCAAATCTACTCTTTCGTTTCATATTTTTATCCACCTTTTCGTCAGAATATACTATTCACCCTTGGTACCGTCCGAAAGGGGTCGGTAGTACCAGGGAAGAACTAGTATTAATTCATACTGTATTCCACAAACTTAAGTTTTGTTATCTATTCTTTTATTTTTCATTATTTTTAATATTTGACGCAGAATCACAAAAGTAGCTAATACCACTGTTAAAAGCACAATGAACAATGGGGCTTGATGCCATTCATTTACCTGTGTTGTATGAATCAGTGTTTTTTCTTTATGCAATCCCTGTGACATACGGATTCTCTTTTTACGGTATTTGAAATCTTTTGCGGCGACGATTTGCCTAGCATTTGTATATCCCTGTTGCACAGGTAGAAAGAAGCACAATTTTTCTCTCCGGCCTTTAATTCAATCGGCATATAGATTATTGCTTTTTGTTTTAACAACTCTAGATATGTACCTAACTGTTCAGGCGCAATATCTCGTTTGATAGACATCTTCGTCATACGCATCTGTTTCAATATATGCGAAGTTTTCTAATCCATATAAATTCCCATGATAAAACAGACTTCCATAGCGATGTTCATTTAGAAAAGCTTCTTCTTTAAAGAGGTCAATATCACCAAACATTGCATGATGTGCCATGTGATGCCCTGTATAAAATACTAAGTGAATCTTGAAAATCAGGCTGATTTCGATAATCCATAAAGATAGCCCCAGAAAGAGAATACTTTTTCTGTGCGTTCTGATTAAGATATTAAGTTATCTTCTCCATGTACAATCGGATAATCAATCCCAGTGCCATACTCTGTAATCCACGCAAAAACATCCGGATTGACTTTCTGAATCTCTTCAAAAGAGACGCTGTTATTTTCACTTGGCCTGTATATCTCATACTGTTCTGCAGATGCGCTTTGATAGATTTGATATGAATCCCAAAGAGCGTAAATTCCTACAAGAACAATTATTGTAACAAGCATGATAATGAAACGATCCAGGAAGTGACCAAATTGTTTAACTATTTTTATGATGACCTGATTTTGTTCTTCTTTCATAGATAATACGGTTGTTTTGTGACAAACTCTTTATTTCTTTTTAAGTTTCACGATTCTTCTTGATTACTACAGTTGCGATAACTGCACATGCAAAGCCAACTAATAGGATATATGGTAAATTGCTTAAAATAATACCTGTTGGAGTTGCTAATGTCTTATTATTACGGAATGCCGCAATATCTGCACCTTCTGTAACATTCTTAGCTGCACCAGATGTCGCTGTAGCTGTCTCTGTAGCTGCTGGCACCATTTGATGTAATCTTTAGATTTGCTGTATGGCTCTGTGCATCTGTTTTCGTTGTTGTATATGTTGCACCAACTGGAAGGTTAATAAATGCTAAAGACTGACCATGCTTTTAACTTAAATGTAAATGCTGCACCTGCTGTCACATCAAAACTGTGATCTGTTGCTGAAGCACCTGTGATTCCATTTAGTGTTGGATCAACAGCTGCACCACCACTAACGATAATGGCTTTTATATGTTCCATGTGTCGTTGTAGTTGTCAAAGTTGCAGGATCATTTACTGTAAGTGTAAATGGGAAGTATGTTGCTGTGTTACCTGCCCCACCACTAACCGTTTTACTAATCTCAAGAGCTGCAGAAGGATCAGTTGCACTACCTGTATGGGTACGGTTGAACTTATTTGTAAAGCCAAATCCAGTTCCTTCCGCTGTATCTGTATCATTAACCTTAGTACCTACAGTTGCAGTTGTAGGATCATAAACACCTACAGAAATTGTCTGTACATAAACACCAGTATTCGCTGCATTATTTGCTACGATTACCTGAACGCGATATGTCATAGTACTGTAATCCATCTGTTCTGATACAGTCGCTGTATTTGCTAGTGTAAAACCAGAAGCACTTTCTGTAACAGTAAGAGTATTCGCCAGCTACAAAGCGCGAATGTAACACTATCTAAGATATTTCCTGTCTTCTTGATACAGTGTAATAACCACTCTACATCAGCAGTAGCTGCTGTACCTGCATCACCCGCCGCAACGACTGTGATCAAAGGATTTGGAATTGCAGGCATGTTTGTTGTTGCTCGCATTCTCACCATCTACATACCCACTGTATCAGCAAATTGGAACGTTAGCTGTTCCTGCTGGAGTTGCTGTACCTGTTGAGTATCTGACATTCTTCCAAATACCTAGTGTTGCTGGATTTGCCTCTCTGTACCAGATGCTGGGTTGGAGGTGGAGGACAGTCACAACACCTCTTACATTGAGGGAAAGACACATCACACTTTGCAACAGCACACGCAATGAGTCTTTCCTCCTAAAGCTTTTGATATTCTTAAATTAGCTCATTATCGTCTTTCTCACTCTCTATATGATTTCAAGTGAAAATTTGTTGAATGTATTAAATTCCTCTTACGTCCAAATACGCACGACCACAGTTCCATATGTATCTTTTAATTGGAACACTGCATATAAACGATATCCTTTGCTTGTTCTCTTGCATCTCCTAGTAAAAATACTTCATCCTTGGTACGGTAAGTGGAAACGTAACTCTGTTGTAAAACTGCTCCGTCGATCCAAATGCATAACTTTCTGCTGTGAATTCCATTTAAGCACAAGTCTTCCATCTTTGAAGTCAACCGTATCCCAGCCACCGCAACAACACGACGAACCACCAACTCACCATCTTGTCGAATGACAATCGCATTTGTACTCGCATACTTTATCAAGGCGATAAACGCAACTAAATCTCCATCATAACAGAAGGACTCATGGACTCATCGTTAAACGACAAACACCAAATACTGCAATATACGCAACCAGCATATCAAACGATTACCGAAACTTCATACATTCCCAAGAACTGCACTCAACAAAGAAGACTTCTTTCCCTACTTTTTGAGTTTCTTGTTGATGTTCTGTGTGTGATTTTGAAAGTTTCATCTCGTCTTACCTCTAGTTGCATTAGCTAAATTATTTCTCATAGAATGACTCATGATTCTTTCCCCAACGGATGCGGATAAAAGATGTTTACTACCAAAAGAGCGATTACAACACACAATGCTATCCAAAACACCAAACCAACTTGGTGAAATTTGCCATTAGTTGTACTATTTTCTCTATCAGTATGCTCTTTTGGTATTCGTTACCTTGGATACATATTCTTTTTCGATTCTATCGCTGATTTTTGCAATCAAGAAGATGGTCCGTTCTATCACCCGTAGCACAGGTTGATAAAACAAGCAATGTATCATCGAGTGTAATATCTTTATCTCTTTGATGTATACTGCATGTTCTTGCATTGCAGCTAAATAATCTTGCTTTTGCACTTTCTGTTTCAGCAGGTGGTGCAAATACTCTTATCTGCAGCATCCCATGCAGTAATGCTACGATTTCAATTCCTCTTTTCACCATTGTAGTAAATTGTTCCATAACGATGACTATCAAAGAAACCCTTTGATTCATAGAGATCAATATCTCCAAACATCATCCCTTCTGCCATATGGTGACCATAGAAAAGGTTATTAAAAGCTACTAAATCTTTTGAAAAACGATAATCCAGAAAGATACTACCCGAAAGTGAATACTCACCCATTGGATCCCTATTCGAGATACTTTGCGTTATCTTCGCCTACTCACCACTGGATAATCAATATTTGTTCCATAAATAGCACCAAGCAAATACATCCGCTGTTTATATTTTGTAATTCTTGAAATGAAACACTATGGTTCGCAGTTGGTCGATATACTTCATACTTCTCTGGTGATGCACTTTGTATAAATTGTTTTAGAATCCTAGAGTGCATAGCTGCCACAAGCGTGCTAAGACAATCACTAGCATGAAGACCAGCTTCATACGGTTGATAAAACAAATACGACTTTTCGTTGCCTTTCAATATTTTCTGGTATCTTCATCTCAAACCAACTGCCCTTAAAGTAATTAATGATTATCCTAATGTACTTCTTCTATGTTTTTGACTCATTAAAAAGCCAAGTCCAGCAATCGTCAAAAGATTCCAACAAGGATATATGGAAGGTTGGATAGGAACAATACCTGTAGGAGTAATTGCGGCCTTTTGTATTTGTTTGTCATTACTAAATTATTTGCTGCTTCACCAATAATTGTAGAAGCTACTGTGATTACTTTAGTTGTAGATGTTCCAGCAACGCCATTTGCTGTCTGTACATAGCTTGCTGTATAGTTAGCTACTGCAGTTTCGCTTGCTGTATATGTAGAACCTACTGGCGCATCAAGTAATACTACTGATTGGTTATGCTTTAGTTTAACTGTGAATGCTGCACCAGGAGTAACTGTGAATACATGATCTGTACCAGCGCCAGTAATACCATTCGCTGCTGGGTCGATTGTAGCGTTATTTTCCATTACAACTGCCTTATATGTTGTAGGAGTTGTTGGAAGTGTAACTGCAGGCGCATTCACTGTAACTGTAAATGTAAAGTACTGTGTATAGTCACCACCATCACCAGCAACAACCTCTCATACGTAAGTTTCATCATTTGTATCACCGAGGGTTTGTGGAATCATTTAAATGTGTTCGCACAAACTTATTCTCAAATGAGAAATCTGTTCCTTCTGCACCATCGTCATCACCAACTTTAGATCCAACGACTGCTACACTTGCTCCAGATGCAGTGTGTAGTTATTAACAGAAATAGACTTAACATAAGTACCTGTACCAGCCGCATTATTCGCAACGATTACCTGTACATAATAAATCTTTGTAGAATAAACCATTTCTCTGTTGTATCTGGTATCGTTTGTTAATGTAACCAGAAGCAGCTTCCGTTACTGTGTGAGATATATTCACCAGCGTGTGGAATGTAATACCATCAACGATATTAACGGACTCTTTACTTACAGTCTTTACACCAGATGTTGTTGTTCCGCATCAGCAGTTGCAAAGTTAATTGTTCTAGCTGGAATCGCAGGCATATTTGTTGCTGTAGCTGTTTCACCATCAACTGTTAATGCTGTGAAGTTAAATGTTGCAGCACCAGCAGGTGTGATAGTGCCCTCAGGCATTAGCAAGATGTTTGTTAATTGTAACGTGAGCTGTCAGTACCACTTGCTGTAGGTGGTAGCAGATACCTTTTAATGGGTTTGTTGTTAGTAATAAACCAGTCGCAACTACTAGTAGCCAATGTACTTAAAATTTTCGTTTTTCATATTATTATCCTTTCCCAAATTATATGGTTTTAAAATTCTCTGCGAACAATCATAATGACCGTCCCATAGGTAGCTTTTTGATATCACCAGTCCCATAAATACGTGAGTCTTTTGAGTTTTCTCTCGCATCACCTAATACAAATACTTTTCCCCTCTGGAACTTGTATCGGAAACCTATCCCCTTTTAAGGGAACTGTTCACTCATGATTCCCGGTTCTCTCTTGGAACCCAGTAATCACAACATGCCGTTTTCAAAAATCAACATGATCTCCAGCCACCGCAACGACTCTACGAACCTCTTAGCTCCATCTACTTTAAGACTATTATCTCGAGTTTCATGGTCTTTATCTAAACGATAGAACACAACAAGGTCTCCATCTTTTGCGGCCGGATACATCGAATATTCCGGTATCCGACACCATCCAAATAGGAAGCTGTAGATCAGTAGAATCCCTACTGCGATGATGAGGATTTCTGATGCCAGGGCTTGGACCTCCCACAGGAGGTTTGATTTCGTTTGATCTTCTTGATATGCATCAACCTTCACCCCTTAGGCACCATTCTGCTTATAGATATCTCTATCCTCCGATAGATTCATTCTGTGATAACGACGCTTACGTATATAAACGCTATACGCAACAAGCATCAAGAATACGATTACTCCAACACCAAGTAAGATAGACTTATTATTCATGTGATGAATACCAGTAGGCACTGGGCTACAAGTTCATGATCTTTATATAGTCAACCGCACAATCACCCATTTTCACCAAGTATCTTTGAAGTTATTGGTCATACACGATCAGGGTTAAACAGAATCCACCATTATCTCTTTGTGTACATAACATTTCACCTTCAGTCAACTGAATACTACCACTCCTAGTACGTTTGCTCAACAAATTTCTTATGTATGCATACGCTCGCCATGCGTTTTAAAGTCACATTACCCCATTTCTCCACTTAGCTGCCAATTGTTCCGTTTGCAGGAGCTGGATGTCCGTTTGTAACCTGGTACAGTGTCTCCATCAAAATTATATGTTGCAGCCCTTGATTGGTCTAAAAACCTGTCTAGCAAATGCATGTTTATATCTATAATTTTGATTAACCGATGAAGTATTCTAAACTTTCATCAGATATTCGGCAGAAAGCGAAAGTATTATGATATAATAAATTTTTCTCATTTTGAATAGACCCATTCATACTCTTCATGAAATACGGATATTGCACTAGGGTCTCAGCATTGACGGATCAGTTTTCGCATTCGGACTCAGGCGAATACCCAGTCTCAATAACCAAATCTCCAGTAAATCTATCAATCGTGACAGCACTTCCACTTTACCATCAGGGTTTCGACATAACCATCCGACGTATATTCTTCTGTCAAACAACATTTACCCGCTGGATACATTAGAGTAGTCATATAACTGACCTTGTGCTCCAGATGTTGCACGTGCAAACATCTCACACCTCTTCTTCAGCTCCATCAATCATTAATCTTAGTATTAATTCGGAAAATCGCACCAGCAACCGGATCAAGTGCAGCAAAATTATTTTGGATGAGCATCATTTGGACCAGTAAGTGGATGGTCCGGGTTGTCAACTGTATTGCTGACCAAGATCCATATTTATTGGTTGATTTAAATGTGCACAATTCCTACGTTTCAGTTTGCATATAGATTTATAACAACAGTGGAGGTGTCAACATCCTACTGCTCGGGTTGTATAAACACCATCCCATAAGTTGCTTTACATATTGTCCCTCGTAAAAACTTTGTACCATCTTCCGTCGTCCAACCTGGCAAAAGTTATGCATGTGTGTTTTGTAAAGCTCATTATTTCTAACGGTATATCCAGCATCAACCATTACTTCAATATCATCGGCACGTTCCAGTAATAAATACTGGTCGGTCCATTAGATGATGGGAAGTGCACAACATATTTAGGAACCTTTTCCCCACTGGTAGATATATAATGTGGGTAATAGAATCGGTATCGCCGATAATCCACCTGTTATGACACTGATTTGAGTGTGTATACTGGCTCTGGAACCATCAGGTTCGGTATTCCAAACGAATGATGAAGTATGATATGGATATGTTACTTCAGATAGTGATACACCGGAGATTCTCATATTCTCTCCAATCGCATAAATCTGAGTAAACGATGTTTCCTCGCGGCCTGGTGTAACAATTTTAAACTTTGCTCCATTCAAATCGTATTTAACACGATAATTACTTATCATTTCGCTGAACTCAATATTGATAGTAATCTCTTTAGTGCCATCATAGCTTTAAATAATATCTCATCTGACGCAAAATGTTTGAGGATGAATATTTGACTGATTACTCCGACCATATGGTATATACATAATACGGTATAACGTGGTTGTGAGAGCTTTTATCTTATAATTTCCTTCTTCATCATATGTAAGAGTACTTGTTCTTCCGCTGTTCCACACAGTTTCTGTAGAGGATGTAAGTTTAATACCATCTTTGTAAACATCCGCATATACATTTGTTACTAATGTAGTAATCACCTGCATCATTGACACATTCTTATTTGCTATCAATGAAAGCATTGTGTGTGTTACTCTTAACCCTTCTTCACGAACTGAGCTTGCATTTTGATTCTGCAAAATTTGATAGTAATGAATTTTAATTTAAATTGTGTAGAAAAACTGTTATTCGCCACTTTTCCAATATTTCTTTCAGAATTTAGCTGGATCATCTGGTAGTCTCCATTCCCAATGTGTTGCGACCCGTTCTAACGAACCTGCTGCTAACGAAGGCTTTTTGCCAATTTTAAATGCTCTCAATCCTTTCTATATAGTCAGTCGTCGATAGACTGTTGCGGGAATAGTATTGCCAGTTTGCTAACACTCATTGACTCAGCAACTGTCATTCCTTTCTCTCTCGGCTCGTCAAAGATACATAAATAGATGCATTCGGAGCAGAGAGATATACTGAAGAGTAGGAGACAACTCTGAAATTTCCTTGGATTTCCTTTAGAATCTACATCACCCACGACGAGGAGAAAATCAATACAGTAACATCATCAATTTGATTACCAGTATACTTTCCAACCGTAAGTTCATAATCTCGCATATTTACTACTTTCTAAATATAGATTGTGAAGTTGGTATTATACCTGTCAGTTTAGTGAACACAATCTCATTTGATGGAATGTACTGAATACCTCTTGCGACCCACCTATTCCCCTGTTTGGCTCAATTGACATCAGCAGATCTAATGTTATTCCATTTTGCGTCTAATGTTACCACCAATGGTTCGGAACTTGTTCTTCCAGCGAACATCTTATCTGCTGTAATTTTCACCTTTAGTCTTAGTGTGTTAAATTTCCAATTTTGTCCGGCGGCCCATAGACGTCATGACCGAGACTACATTTATCATTTTCTCTGCTCGCAATTATTTGACTCAATGACTTATCGCTATGACAAAGTTCCTGTATCATCAGTTAGCGTTTCACTACCCGGAACAATTTCCATCCTCCGGTAGATTTAAATTCAATGCTGCAGTTTGATATGTTTCTTCTTAAAGCTAAAGATGAAATTTTCACCTCTAAATCAATTATATATACCATTAATACGATCTCTCTCGAAAAGCCAGTAATCTCTTAGAACCTCGTAGCAAGAGGAATTATTTGCATCAGAGATAATCTGAACCGTCCGAATGGTTTGCTGATGAGAAAATGTCGTTGTTCTTTCACGCCTCAATAACACAGTAGTAATCCAGCATGCCACCCAACTTTGGACCAGTAAATAAATATTTAAATCTTCACTTATATTTTGATCATTAACTGTATTTCGAGTGTGTCCTCCTCCAACAACACTAGGTACTTTATGAATCGAATTTTGAGAGACATTTGCATGAATCGTGGTGTATCTATATCTCCGTACATCTTGGTTATAAGATGTATGGAGTTATAGTCGCACTCAAATGTTCCTTTGAAAATATCTTGTGGATTTTGTCCACTCAACCTTTCCAAAATCATACAAACTAATAAGCTCTTCCGCTAATAATCATAAATGACCCTCGAGAATTTAAAAATTTCAGTTGCATCGAAGTATCATTGTCTCTAGCGTTAGTGTGCTCCTATGCTAGGTTCAACCAATTGGTATAGTTACCTTTAGAATTCCACATCCATTGTGGTATCATTTGGCACTAATAAATAAATGTTGTGCCAAAAGCAAACACATCACCAACTAAGCTTTATATTGATTTTCCACTTCCACTTTGTGAAGATACACCCTCGTAGATACTGCAATGACATCATTTATCGAATCACTTCAGGTCTCATAAAAGAATGCATAATCATAAATTTTTATTATAACTCGCCTCACAACCAGTGCGTATAATCTACCACCATACCCTCTCTTGCATAATCATATGATTCAAATGCATCTGTTGAATTTGTAGGTGCTGTATAGTTTCAGTCTATTTATGTCACATACGGCAAATTACTATCCACAGATTATTTTTGAACTTAATACATATTCCACTTCAAATCCATAGTTGTGTAAGGACACTATGGCGCACTGTACTTATGAATCGATGGTTTTAGTATTGTTTTGGAATGAAGAGCCAGCATTTGCAATTATTACTTTGATTTGGTCTTGAAATGGCCTCGTTATTGGATACGTATTGCTTGTCCCAACATTATATGTCACATCATCTGTAATTACCGTTTCTGTTCCATCATCTTGACACCACCAATTCGGAAGGTGCCGCTCAAATGCGTTGTTGGTTCACTATCCGCATCAGGATTAATAAATTCAACACTATCATATAGTAAGTATCTCATTTCTTCATTGTACATCGTCAAAACCTGTTGCAGGTTCTAGCATTCAAATTTGTTGCTGCAGTGATTGGGGATCATCTGCAGACACAAACGTATTGTCACTCATTTGTACATATGGTTTTGAATTTCCACCTCTACATAATTATCAACATAGAAAGTTGATTGTGCAATATTTGCTCAGTCTAGTTTTCTTGAAGCTTTGCAGGATAGCTACAGTAGTATGGTTTGTACCGATAAACTATACTACTACCGGAATTTAGACTAGTTAGCAGCTGGATCATTATCGAACTGAAATTCACGTTTTAATGTAAAATTATAGTCTTTGCCCAAGAATCGCACTGGCAACTCAGCAGAGACTCAAGTCTCCAGTGATCCTATTACGTCCCTTCCGTACAAATACCTCGTATTTCCCAGCCCCGTCTTTTCCAAGTGGTAGCATTGCATATAGTTCTAGAAGATTGCATGTGTGGCTGGATTATAGACCGCTCCTGAAGGGAGTTTCGATGCATCTACAACGGCTATGCTTGGTAAAGTATACGTACCAATAACCGGAGAAAACTTCGAACGTATTCCACCTAAGTCTCCGCTATGAGTCTATAACATCCCATGATAAATTGTACTATTGGTCCCAATGTTAACCCTCGAACATTAGTTAAGTTGGTAGCAGTTAACGCTGTATTATCAGCATTAAATTGACGTGATCCGAGCTCAATTACACACACCATCCCTTGCCAACCCGACCTGGCCAGACAGGATACTTTATTTTCCAAGTCTAGCTGTCTTATTGACTTCCTTTAACAACAATATTCCACTTTAAACTTTTATTTTCACCCACGAGCAGCATAGTTTGTACCATCAGGAACATTACCCGAACGGTCAAATTTTAAATTTAACGGAATACCAAATACTTTTAAGTGCGACTGATCCCAAGCTTTCCAACTTATATGTCATCTACAATTATTTGAATCTTTCAGATAGTTGTGAATCCAATGACTCGTTAAAATCTGATATTTGTAAACGATATCTAGTATCTGTAGAATTTGGTCCATAGATTCCATCCTTTTCGCAAGAGACTTTCTAACTATAAAAGGTTCATCAACAGTAGATGTTCCGTTGATTGCCATGGTTATAACCGCCGAAACAGTTTGACCTGTATAATATTCATCTTTCAGATCATATTTAATCTCAGATATCATGCCCGCATATACTGGCACCACTACCTCTTCTTTCTCTTGCTGATCTTGTAGTTTCTAAGCTTTTGGCTATATGTAATCTTTGTTATGAATTCTGCGTTATTAACTTTAATATGCCACGTTGTGCCATCATCAATACTCACAGATACACCATTCATATGTAATCGTGTAATCTTACTACTATCATCTTTTGTTGCGTGAATTGTTGATCACCATTTTTGATATGTCATTATGAACCGCCTTCTGGTGTTTCTACTTTTTCAACAGTGATTGCGCACATCTCTTGATGGTCACTTGACCCTGGATGCATAGATGTTGTTCATGTCATAGAAGTTATAGTTTGTCTCCTATGGAAAATGGTTCCTCTCATTTTCACCATGGAAAACACATCATTCTGCTGTGATCAGGAAAGTTCTCTTGATTATGTTCGTCTTCTGACTTCTTCAGACGTTAGTTGTTCTTCACTTTCTGTAGGTTGTTCTTTCTTCTCGCTATTCTTTACATGTACTTCGTATCAGCGTCTGGGACTCTCTTGCCATGTCTTGCCATCATCATCATTTTAGCTTTTCTGCTTGATGTGTAATTACACACTCTTTACCGCTAAGCCTCCACAGCAGGCACAAAAGTAGTATCGCCTTCGTGGTATACAAGCAGTTTCCACCTTCTGGTGTTTTAACTTCGACACATTCCGCATCGATATTTTGCACCATCGCCTTCTCGTGCTAAGCTTTTGACGGTAACGATTTCGGCTTCTTCTTTTCTTGAGAAGCGTTTTCTGTTTCCAGGAACGATTTCTCACCCGTATTTATTTTCGTTTTCTTTCTTTATCTTTGGGTGAAAGTAAATGGTATTTCCCGCATGGATTGTACTATTCTTTTCACTCGAGTTACAGTATCAAATACGCCTTCTTCTTTAGCTACTGCATCCTCGGTACAACTTGCGGTGTATAGCTTGATTGTTCCAAATGTACCATTAATGCCGCCAACATAAACACCCATTAATTTCTTTGAACTGTTTTCACTTTCTATTCCTCCTGAGATGACGAATATCAATTCAAGTTAAATTACACCAAACATCTTCCATATAGGATCGTTACTTACTATGTAGATTTAAAATGATATCTTTCGTTGCTTTCTTCTCTGATGTTAGTATTCTTATATTTGGAACCATTTAGCAGAATATCTCACCAAATCTACACAGAGGTGTTGCGTTTTTACTCACTGATTCCAAACAAGACAATACTCTCTACACCATCTTGTTCGTGCTCACCATCACCAATGGCTTCCTCTTTCTAGTATTAGTAGTGACATGCAGTCATTGATAACTCCATCCTTAGCACCCGCATGTACAAATGCAAACTCAGGTACAACGACCATATATATGTTCCTTAGTTGCGATACTTCTTGTATCACACGTTTAACATATATCTTTCTTCAATCAAATGATCCTCAACAATGGCTATTTCAGCTGCGATTTGTACAGCCTCTTGCCAATGATTACAACTTTCAACAATTTGAATATAATCTTTCAATGAATTAGATTTTTATAGAGATATGTCTCATCATCTCTTGTTGCCTTAAACTCTGATACTCTTTGCATAATCCTTTGTCATAAGGATAATTGATAGACCCTAGATTGCATCTCATTCAAATCATCAACATAAATCAGAGGATCGATCAGCTGATCTGGAGGAATATCTGTCATCAACAGTTCCTCCCTGCTGTTAAAATTAAATCAACTTCACTGTCGTTTGTTTCTGCTTTGAATTCTTCTTCTTTTCGATATTGGTCCCCACAAATTACAATTCACGTAGGTTTTGTTTCAACTCGTTACATAATATTGAACACGTTAGCTACGAGTAGGAACAAACAACTAAAATATTGACGGTTAATCTTACCTTTAAACTTTGATTCATATGCACTACAACGTACATTGCGATATATGTAATTTCAAGGATCATCGAAATAATCACCATACATTCTTCCGCATTCCATCATTTGAACTCTTTGTATATTCAAAGATAAGGGAATAGTAATTCTAATTTGTTCTAGTAAATCAATTTTGATTGAATATGATTTTTTTACCGATAGACAAAATTAAGTAAACATCAATCCTTCCATGAATTTTTTCTTCTTCACTTTGAGTGGATGTAATATTTCCAACTTCACAGAAAGTTAAGATTGATTTCGCTTCTTGTTGAAACATCAAGCGATGAGTCACACCAATCTTGGTACCATCAAAGGTTTCACTATATATCGTTTCTCATAATGAGAGGGCATTAAATCAAGCGTTTTATAGAATGATTTAAACATCCCGGAAATTCATCAATGGATCCTTCTTCTTTATATACATCGATTTCTTTTCGTTGTTTAATTGTTTCCTTGGAGATACGATATATCCATAACAAATTCTCCATTTCAAGTACTGCTGTCTCAAAGAAGCGTATCTTCATACTGTTTTCCATGTGATTGATAATTTGTTTTGCGATTGTAATATTTGATTTATTGCGCAAATTCTTGCAATAATTTAATATTTTGCAAGCACGCTGTTTAGAATCAGATGATTAAACGCAACCGAAGTTGATTTTATCTAACGAGTAAAAAATACCCACCTTTTCTTTCTTTATCGCAAGGTTTAGGTCTTTACTTTTGTCTCGATTTTATCGTAAAAATTATTGATGCCAACCGTTTGCCTACTCACCGTAAGCTATCTGCCAGTGAACTATACGTGCATGTTAATCCTCTAGTAGTTTTAAAATCGCGACGTTCTTCTTCTCTGCTGAAATATCTTCCATTTCATGTATCGCTCGATAAACCTGAAATATTTTCTGTTTTCATCAACGATTTGGCTAGCGATCCTTCGTGAATACGTGTCTGGACGTTACTACTCACGCAAAAATTACGCACAATCGATGTCATACTGAACTGCTTCTTGAACCACATGGAATCTTTCTGCCAGTTCTTCTTATATTTTGATTGCATGATTCGTCTGCGTTAATATTTCAATTGTTTCAGACTGCTCTTTTGCTCACTGACGCATGGCTACTCCCTATCCACATAAATCATAAGTTTTGATTATTTGCGCCACTCAATAACAAAATGTTTATCCGCGTAATCGACGCAAAAATTATGCGCTAGTAAATGATACGTCGTCATGTAATGTTATTTAATGATAATTTATTGTTGATTAAAAGTTTTGCTCTCAATTAACATCAGTAAAACTCATTTTTGATTCACGCTTTGTCGTCTTTGGATTATCTTTTGTACACCACCGTAGAAGAATATTAGTAACGATGTTTTGCCGATGCAGTGATCTCAATTCTATTCCTCATTTATATCAAATTATTTTCTTTTATAATATCTAGTACCTTTGCATATTTATTGGCTAAGCATCTTTTGCCTATGCATCGACCAAAAGCCACACAGCACATAAACCAGGTGACACATCTTTATTCACATGATTGTTTCTCAAGTTGATTCTAATGGTTCTTTCTCTGCACACTTGAAGTCTGCAGAAATATCTTTCACCCTTTACAACTCTTTGAATCGTGCTCATTGTCATGTTTCATATTCCAGTAATGCATGGGCAATCGTTTCAAGTTCTGGTCTTATGGGCTTCGATAATTTCGTCTTGCCTTTGTATGGCATGTATTAATGATCTTACGTACTTCTTGATCAATTTCCATGCCAACTTCACCAGAAACGTTATTTGGTTGGTTATAATCTCTACCTAAGAATACATACTCATTTACCTGCATTGTACTCTGATAGGTCCAAGATCGCTCATACCATAGAGACGTAACCATGTCTTTGCGATATCATGTCGTACTTTTGAATATCGTTACTTGCGCTCTGTTGCAACAAGTCATCAAAGAATACTTTCACGCTGTACGTAGCACCCATATAGGAAGTGATTGTATCGAGTAAAGTCGTCTCTTTGTATGCATCATCTTTCTTCCTTTCGGTGTCATGAGGTTACATCATCCACCTGCTTTGACCGCGAGGAATGACCTGCGACTTTCTGCACTACCCGCATGCAGGAACAAAGCCGACAATTGCGTGTCCACTTTCGTGGTAAGCAACAACTTCTGTCTTTATCATCGTATGTACGGCTCACCTTTGCAGGTCCCATCATGACACGGTAAACGATCGCTTTCCACTCAATCTGCTTTCTATGCTCACTCTCATCTTTATGTCATCGTGTACCGCAAGAATCGCAGACTCATTCAATACGTTTCTCGAGATCGGCACCCGGAGAAGCTCGAGTACGCTTTTGCTAAAGCGCTCAAATCTAGGTCCTCACAAACTTCTTATTGCGAGCATGTACATGTAGAATTGCTTCCTCACCCTTTACGGTCTGAAGCGTGCTGTAATCTGACGGTCGAGTACGTCCCGCACGTACAATGCTGGGTCTAGTACATCAGGTCTATTTAGTTGCCGCAATGACAACAACACCTGTGTTTTCTTCCATACCATCCAGATTTCAACGAGCACTGGTTCAATGTCTGACCACGTCTCACTGCGCCCACACCGCCAAAGCCAGTGCACCACGTTTGGACGATTCCACGCATCGATTTCACTCGATGAAGATAATGCATGGCGCAGTCTGCTGTGCCTTCTTGAACATAAGTCATTTGAAATACGGCTTGCACCTTCATACACTGATCAAACATCTCAACGAGTCTGAAACTCAGAGACATTTCATAGAATGGCACATTTGCTTTCCACCGGGCAACTGCCTTTGGCGAGCAATGCCTCACCAGTACCTGGATGACCACTTAATAAGATACCCTTTGGAATACGAGCACCCATCTTCTCAAACTTAGGGATATTTGAGGTGGTCGGACAGATTTCTGCCATTTCTTGCTTCTTCTTTCATCGCAACTCTGCCACATCACATCAAAGCGAACACTGAATCTTACCTCTTCTAACTTTCTGCTCTGGATTTTTCGAGAATTCAAATGCCTTCAGATCATACGTTTGCGCCATTCATACGGCTTTCCACATCCAAACCGGCAAATACCGACAAGTAAATAAGATAAATGGAATAATGGACACCACGGTTTCAAGAAGATATTGATGCGTGTCCGCATCCACAATTGTCAACTTAGTGGACCCATTTCCATGATTTTTAATCACCCGTCCAATTTGGATCAGAAGTAGACGGAATTGTCGCAGTGCAAATGTTACTTTTTGTTTTATCCTTTTCGTAACACTACCTTTACGGACTGTCACATTTCGTTCTGATTGAGACAGATACTTCATCTACCTTTTCTTTTTCAATGACATTCTCAGCAGTTCATAGTGATGATACGCTTGATGAAGCGCCCATGTTTAATCCCTAATGGCTGATAACCGCAAGAATGACCCTACAAGATAAGGAGAAAAGTTTTGCAATTTATTTCTCTGCATTTATTTCTCCTCATTGCATTGATAACATTCGTCCTTCAATACACCAATGTATGGAAGACAACGATATCTCTGGTCGAAATCCATACCAAATCCAATTACGAATTCATTTTCGATTTCAAAACCAACATAATCCGCTTTAATATTCTACGACACGACGACTAGGCTTTCATTCTAGTGTGTAATGATTTTAACGCTATGAGCACTCTTATGTAATAGTGTTTCACGTACAGTCTGAATTGTTCTTCCTGTATCAACGATATCCTCTACAAGTAAGATATCTAGTCCTTTCACAGATGTATCTAAATCCTTTAAGATACGAATATCGCCAATCGATTCTGTACCTTCATAACTACTAACATCCATAAAGTCATACTGAATATCTAAATCAATATGTTTAATTAGCTCAGCTAAGAAAGGAACTGATCCACGTAACAACGCAACTAATAGTGGTTGTTTTCCAGTATAGTCTTCTGTAATCTTAGCGCCTAATTCCTTAGAACGTTCACTAATCTGTTGCTCACTAACTAACACTTTCTTTATATCTTTTCCTACCCACATGAGAAATAACTCCTTTTATAACATTAGTATTGTATCACATTCAAATTAGGCATTGTAGAGTCACGCTGCACATTACAGCCAGAGTCCAGCACAAGAATAATCTCCTCCCGCAGCGTTCTCTACAACGCCAAGTTTGTCGTTGATATTTTGGAATATGACGGTCAATAAAGAAGCGATGCACTTCTTTACAACCAAAACGCATCTGAATCTTATCTCCTGCTTGAAACGAGCGAATCCGAATTGGAAAGTCTGCCTCTTCTAGCGTTAGCGCAAAGACGCTCGTGGACTTCCGTTTCTGTATAGAAATGTTCTTTTTACGAATATCTTGTAATTCCTCCATTGATTCAAACACTAACAATATGGTGTTTTTCTGAAACATACTTCAAAAAGATATGTCCCATCACTCACCAACGATAACTCACCCAGTGGAATTATAAAATCACCTGCATGCATGATAGTTTCGTCAATCCCCTGCAAATGCTTTAAAGAATAGTGTGGTGTCTTTTCCACAAACATTCTTAGCATTGTCACTCTATCCTCTTGCGCTAATGCACGATATGTCGCTAACAGAATCTTGTCTTGTCGAATATAGGTTTTCACACGACATCTTCTTTTCCTGCATAATAGCGTTTTTCTGTTTGATTTCACGTAGATATACGCTTCTTTCGAAGGAAGTCATCGGTTCTACAATTTGATGGCGAATCTGATTTCGCGTATACTCATCACTTAGATTTGTCACATCGATATAATAGCGTAATTCATGTTCCTTGCAGTATGTAATAAGTTCTTCCTTCGTCATTTGCAGTAAAGGCCTTTTAAACAATACACCATGCATTAACATCTCTTCACGCAAGCCATAATACTCTGGCACAATATTCTTACTTTCCTGCATGATATACGTCTCTAATAAATCATCTTGATGATGCCCAATCAATACACCCTGAAATCCTTCACGTCTTACAATCTCCACAAAAAAGCGATAGCGTAACTCACGTGCCGCAGCCTCAAAGTTCCTCGTATAAACAAATGGATCATTATGCACAAAGATTGAAATTCCTCTTTCCACACAAAAACTGCGGATATAGTTTTCTTCTTCATCCGCTTCTGGACGATGATGATAGTTTACATGCGCAACCGCACAATCAATACCCGCATCAATACACATTTGTAAAAGTGCCATAGAATCTGGTCCAGATGAAACCGCAATTAACCACTTTCCTTGTAGTTTTTCCATGTCAGTATAATAACATATCCCATCACTCTGTGCTGAACATCACTCTCAACATTCTTTTCTGAACTTCTTTAAACATAGGTGCTGTAACAGGAATATGTGCTTTTACATCAATCACTCTAGCTGTATTGATAAAACGTATATCATTTAAAAATAACACCGATGGTTTGTTCAAACCATTTATTAAACCAATCTTCATTAAGTGATATTTTCCCTGTGGATGATAGATAGAATCATAAGCTTTTTGATATGTTGCCTCATTAGAAGTCATCGGAACAACCAAAGCTTTCTTTGCACACACAGATACGACTAAACCAAAATGTTGATAACCCATTTCATTTAAATATGATTGTCCAAATCGATATAACAAATATCACCTGGTTTTACACTGATACCAATATCCTTCCCCGATTGATAACGTGAACGTATCACCCAGTTTGCTTCAGATATCATACCCGCTTCAATATTATGAGGTTGTATAATCCGATAGAGATCCTTGCGGTAGGACATATAATGATGCCATAAATCATACTTTTCTGCCTTATCTTTCATATCATTGTTTCCCCTTTACTTATATTCAAAGGGAAAACTAGAAACTCCACATCATTTCTCAAAGTTTATGAATATAACTACAAAGACCAAATGCATATCCACAAATGGTCGAATGATACAGTCATTTATTATCTTAAGTCAAAAATATAATTATTCTTCATTTTTCACTACTAAAACAATTGAATAAAACAAAGATTATTCCCAATTTATTTTTAGTTTCTTCTTTTCCTTTACACAGTCTGCTAAATATAAATTAATTAATGTTTGATAAGTGAATACCTCGTATGCATCGACTCATTTTTAAAATAGTCAATCACAGATTTATTAATATTAATCGTAACTTGCCGCTTTAATTCCTTCACATATGGATTTTTAATCGCTTTTTCAAAATTAAACTCTTTCTCTAGATATTCATCTGTCATACTCAAATACCCTTTCGTAATTCCGTCTTTCTGTTAACGTTGCTTTTCGAGATGATATGATTCTAATTATTTTCTCCCCTCTAATGCAGTGAACAACCAACAATATATTTCCTAATTCACTACTTCCCAAGATACGAAATCTATCTTCATCATTTGAATGCAAATTATCATATTCTAATAATGCATTTTTCATCATAAAACACTGTCATTGCTTCTTCAAATGTTACTACCATGTTTAGATTGGTTAATTTTACTTTTTATATTGATCCCATTCAAACGAATACATCAAGATACCACTACATCTATATGATAATTATATTGTAATTATCATATAATTCAATATTATTAATCAAATTGGCATTAATTATATATAGAAAACAGGCAATCACAAATTGTGTAATTGCCTCGCTTACTTTATCCAAAATGGAAAAACTTAATATAAATGAACCTGCTAGGGTATGCACTGCTATCACTAGGATGAAGTAAAGCGCCTGTGCTTGATTCACTTTATTTTTGCGTAATAACTTTTCATAATTGATTGCGTCCATCGCAAAACCACGTCACAAGGAACATCAATAAATATACAACGGAGCGCAAGATAAAGTACAGATTGGACATGTCTTACTTTGTACCGAAGATACGGTCGCCAGCATCTCCTAATCCAGGTACGATATAACCATTTTCATTGAGATGGTCATCCAATGCGGCGATATATACATCTACATCTGGATGACTCTTTTGAATTACTCTAACACCTTCTGGTGCAGCTACTAACGCATAAGCTTAATATTCTTTGCGCCACGCTTCTTGATTTGCGCAATCGCATCCTTTGCACCACCACCAGTCGCCAACATTGGGTCAACAACCATGACAATAGCGTCTTCTAAATGGCTTGGGAACTTCGCAAAATATTCTACAGGTTCTAAAGTTGTTTCATCACGATACATACCGATAAAACCTACCTTTGCTGTAGGAACCAGACGTCTAATACCATCTAATAAACCAATACCTGCACGCAGGATTGGAACGATGACTACCTCTTTACTTAATTCATAACCAGTACACTTCGCAACCGGTGTTTCAATTTCAATTGGATTTGTTGGTAAATCACGGCATACTTCATATGCCATTAATTCCGCAATCTCGTCAAGATTCTCACGGAAAATCCTTTGTTCCGCACTCTTTACGACGCATCTGTAGTCAACTTATGTGAATTAGGGGATGATTCAATACTTCTAACATTATCTTCTTTCCTCCATATTTCCTGTTCTAAATGATATAAGAAGATACCCATACATGCAAGGATATCACGAGTTATTTCAATAATTTTTCTATGATGTCCTGCATGGTGATTGGACCTGGTCTTAAAAATAGCTAGTTCTTCTTTTGTGCAATCTACAATGGTACTTGCTTCACCAAAGGACACATCACCTTCTAGCATTCCGTCTAAATCGGGACAACTCTTTTCAATCTCATCTAACGATGTACAAGTTGGCTCTCCCGATTGATTCGCACTTGTCATAAAAATTGGTCTTCCTAAACCTTTGATGATCTTCGCAAGTGTATCAGACGTGGCCATACGAATCGCAATCGTATCTAAGTTTTTCTTGGGATAGATTGACTCCATCTTTACGCTTTTAATATGACGGTTAGCGGCCTGCATAAAGCCTTCAATGACCTTCTTGGCTCTATCATCTACTTCCGCAATCTCTTGAATTTGTTCGAGATCTGCACACATCACTGGAAAAAGCCTTTGTTAGAGGGCGATGTTTTTACATTTCTAAGGTTCTCTTCTGCTTGATGGCTTGATACCTGCGAACATACACCATATACCGTATCTGTCGGTACACTAATAACTCCATCCTTTTTTAATATCTCAATGATTTCTTGAATCTCTTCTGCTTTAAAACGACGCATATACTTCCTCTTTTCTACTTTTATCTCTATGCCTTATAATTATAGCGCGAAATATGGAGGTTATTAGATGATCTCGATTCGATAGTGACTATACAGAGGGTTGTATTCCTGAAATACTAACAGCCTTAACAAATACAAATGATGAACAAACCATTGGCTATGGTAAAGATAACCATTGTTTCAACGCCGCAAATTTAATCAAACAAACCATCAAGCGTGAAGATGCGGATATTCACTTCATGGTTGGTGGCACACAAACCAATATCGCCGTTATCACATCTATCTTAAAGCACCACCAAGGCGCAATCTGTGCGGAAAGCGGTCATATTAACACACATGAAACAGGTGCACTTGAATCCGTAGGACATAAATGTCTAACATTACCAACATCCAACGGAAAAATCACAGCCAAGCAAGTCGACACACTGATTCAAGAACACTATAGTGACGCCAGTTCTGAGCACACAGTACAACCAGGTATTGTATATATTTCATTTCCCACAGAAAGTGGTACTCTATACTCTAAACAAGAACTCACAGAGTTATATACAGTATGTCAAAATCACAACATTCCCCTCTTTATCGATGGCGCAAGACTTGGTTATGGTCTAGTGGCCAAAAAGAATGATGTGACATTTGAAGATATCGCAAATCTATGCGATGCATGTTATATCGGTGGTACAAAGGTTGGTGCCCTATTTGGCGAATGCATTGTCATCTTAAATGATTTATACAAGAAAGATTTCCGCTACGCCATCAAACAACACGGCGGAATGCTAGCCAAGGGTAGAATGCTTGGCATCCAATTTGAAGAACTCTTTAAAGATAATCGCTACCTCACAATCTCAAAACATGCTATCGATATGGCAGATATACTCACCGAAGGATTTCAATCAAAGGGATATCACTTCTACTTCCCCGCTGAAACAAACCAACTTTTTCCAATCTTTGAAAACGCAAAGCTAGAAGAACTTTCCAAAGAGTTTGCCTTTACCCCTTGGGCAAAGATTGATGAAACACATACTGCTGTACGCTTTTGCTGACATCCTTTGCGACAAAAGCACGAAAAACGTTCGAATACCTACTAACAAAAATATAGTTGCGTATAATCGCAACTATATTTTGTTTTATTCATGAATTGAAATAACGGTACCATCATTCTTCCAGATACTATTTTCGTGTACCATACCTCTTACACAAGATGTTGGATATACACGAGAGTGTCTACCAATCACAGTGCCTGGATTAAGTACTGAGTTACATCCCTACCTCAACATAATCTCCAAGCATTGCGCCAAACTTCTTAAGACCCGTATCAATACGATGATCATCCTCTCGAATCGTAACCAGTCTCTTGTCACTCTTTACATTCGATGTAACAGAACCTGCGCCCATATGAGAATAATATCCTAAGATAGAATCTCCTACATAGTTGTAGTGCGGAGTTTGAACATGGTCAAATAGAATAACGTTCTTTAGCTCACAGCTATTTCCAACCACGCAATCTGATCCAACAAGTGCTGCAGAGCGAATGAAGGCACAATGACGCACTTCTGTACGTGGTCCAATAATACACGGTGCACCAATATACGCAGATGGAAATACTGTCGCTGTCTTATGAATCCAAACATGTTCGGATACTTCTGTATATTCTTCCTTATCTAAGCTTTCACCTAGCTTTAGGATGAAATCCTTAATCCCAGAAAGAGCTTCCCATGGGTACGTAAATTGTAATAAATAGTCTTTCGCAGCTGTGTGTTCTAAATCATATAACTCATTAATACGGTACATAAATCCTCCTAATTTGTGGAATTATTGTTAGTTCCCTCAGGCAACGTTTCCTGGGAAATGATTTCATCATTTATTACTTTATCAATCTCAGTATTAATAAAGTCTACTTGATTTTGGTACAGGTATACAACGGATAATACTTGATCCGGTGCGGATGCACAGTATTCGTTACCAGTATCACCATCAAGATGATACTTCACAATATTCCATTGGATATTCTGATCCAACTGTTTCTTACATAATGCATAAATCGAATCCGTAGAAACATTGGTCAAGAACTTGCCTTTGCAAGGCGCTCAAAATATTATTAAACGAACTAATTAACTCTGGACTTAACAACGATGAATAATCGCAGAGAGTACAATTTGTTGGTGGAGGTTACGATCAAAAGTCACCGTTAGCAAACTATAACGTTCACGCACATACTCTAACGCTAGCTCTCCATCAAGATGTAATGTACCCTGTGGATACGTACGGCTTAAAGTGTGTTATAAATTCAAATGGATTATCAGTATCAACACCATCAATTGCGTTAATAATATCTTCAAATGTCGTAAAGTTTACTAACATGTAGTAATTCACATCTGTTCCAAGTAAGTTACTAGCACCCTTTAATGTATTCTGAATACCATTTAAGCCAAGATGCGTTAATTTATCTTTCTGATTCTTATATGCAGGATTTGGAATATAAGAGTCACGTGGCAAGTTCGTAATCAAAATCTGATGTGTATTTGGATTTACCGTTACTGCGATATCTACGTCTGTTCTACCTTCCAAGCTTAACTCACCTGGCTGGTCATTTCCCGCAATAAAGAATGTAAATGGTGTATTCGCAAGGTTTGTCTTATCTTCTGTTGCTTGGGTTGTTTCTACCTTGCGGAAATAACTACCTATCAGTTTAGTATCTGTCTTAAAATTCTTGAATTCATCTGTCTCTAAAACTGTCGATAAATACGAATCACTCAATAATAATACATCACCTTGATTTGTATATAAGTTCTTTACAGCAGACTGCACAGAACTACTGTTGACGGTCTTTAGATTATCATTCTTCAAATCCACCCGTAACTTCTCTAACGTATCGTTTTGATTATTTCCATCAACGCCTAAAGCAGTGATAAATTTTGCGTTTTGATATTCCGTAACTTCATACTCTCTTTATACTGAGAGTTAGCGAAAGCATCTTTATGCTTGTCTTTATACGCATCTGTCATAACATAGATGCCAATTCTAACCTCATTACCTAACACAGAAGAGAAGACATTACTCAAGCGGTCTGTATAGTACGGTAGTGCAATATTTACGATAATAAGCGCTACCGCAAGCACTGTGTTTACTACCTGTGCAAATACGTTATTCGGCTTCACCTTCGATGTTAGTAAGAATGTTAACCAATCAATCACCGCAAGTACAAGTACTACGATAATACTCACTCTCGTTTGGAAACATTGGCATACGCCAGAATGTAATCGCAAATACAATACTCGCAAGGAAAAGTATCAACCATAAAAATCTTGCGCTGATATATCTCTTCTTACGTTTTTTCTTCTTTCGAATTACTCTGTTTGGATTTTGTTCCGTCATCAAATGGTTTCCTATTTATGCAAAGCCTTTACCAGCTTTCCAACTAATACATATCTACCATCATCAACATCATAGGAACATGTCGACAACATTACAATTTGGTCTGTTGCCAAAACTGTCTCATCACTCTTAAATGTTGAGGCAGATACGAAACGATCGATATAACTCAAAAATTCACTATCACTGCCAAAATCATATTGTACATAGTTACCCGTACCTGATGAGAATATCCTGCAATCGGATAAATCTTGTATGTACCATTTGGTGTCTGGAAAACCATTTCCTTATGACTATCATAGTAAGACTGTTCCTTATACTTTTCGATATCCGCAAACATCGAATCATTTAACATATGGTGACCATAAATCACAGTATTCTTATGGCTGAAATCTCTGCCGTTGTTGTAATCAATAAATACTGTTCCACTTAGATTGTATGTGCCATCAAATAAGTGGTCCAAGTAATAGCTATTGCCATACTTATTCTCATCATGTACTAGCACCAAACACAACCGGATAATCTACATTGGAGTTTGGAAGTGTAATCCAACCAGCACAATCTGGATTCTGCTCTAACAACTTCTGAAAGTCTAATGTAGAAGTTGTATCATCTTTGTCAGTATCCTTCTTAGTTGTAACGGCATTCTTACGTAAGTTATCATACGCATTTCCTGCTTGGTTATAACTTGCTAAACCTTTATATAACTGATAGCCAGAAAAAATCGCAACGCCTAGACATGCAACCATAATGAGTATCAAGCGCGATTCTTCCCCACCCTAGATAATTCTTTTATTCTTCTTTCTTTCATATTAACTCTCTGCGTAATATTTTACAGTCGATTGACTCGATCTGTGCAAGTATCTCGCCAAATGCACGCAACTATGTAATAATACATACCATGTTAGTCGTAGACATCGTAGATATGCATCGAATTGACATAGAAAAACCCATTATTTCACATGTTTTAACAGAACTGAAAATGGTGGAATTCTCCTAAAGACATACTACCACACACACAATACTGCAGGACGCTTTGTATGAAGAAGCTATCTTCAAGGCAACCCAGGATAAAAGATTGACTTACAGTACAGTATCCTAAATGATGCAAAGTGGAAAACCCACATCAAAGACCATCCTCGAACTTGGCAGTAAGTATCTCCCATGACGCAAATATCGCAATCGCGATTGTTCAAGATACTTTACAGAAATAATATAGTGCTCAATAAAAAGTTCTCTTGTACAAAAGAGAACTTTTTATTCATGATCTTTCGGTATTTTTCGATAAATTAAATAAGCTCCTAACAAAACAAATACAATTGTAATCAAAATGAAAGCTGTAAGGTGCTGATACCCAGGTATCATCATATAAATTCCTGCCAGTATCTTAGTAAAATTCAGCGCAGATACCCATCAAAGTTAAAAGCTGTTAACAAACACATAGAAATAATAACTTCTGTTTTACTTCCATAAACTCCCCTATAAATTTGAAATTAGACAAGCACTGATGAATGATAGTTTGTAATTGTTGGTCAGTGAGCAAAATGTTATCTTTTACCTATATTATATGAGAAGAGACTCAACTATGAACTGTCAATAAAAATATATTGAATTGACAGAGTATGACGAAAACACTCTCCTAGGGAGTGAGAAATTCAAAAAGTTTAGCCAAGATTAAATGATTCACTATTTGAGCATGTAGATGGATTTAATCCAACTTTTTGGCACAGTGTCCAAGTGTTGATAATGTGACTTTCCTGATCTTCCGTCTTATGGTGTGTAGTCAGCGAACGTATATTGTTTTCACCACATTTCAGCAGACCAGACCAGTGTATAGCGGAGTAGACTGTTTCTTTTGGACGCCCTGGTATAGACTCAGTTAAATTTTCCTGATTGCCTGATGACAGGATCCAAGCCGAAGCATAGTATTTTACAGGGACCATCAAAATCACCGTTTATATGTTTTTATAGCAGAGGAATACAAGCAACAGAAAGTGCTGATTCCCAGGGATTGTCATGAGGTGAGCCTCATAATATCCGGATCTGATATTGATTCTTCTTCGATTGTTTGAATCTGGATCTGTATAGAACTCGATTTGATGAACCAACTGTTGAGCTTTGGAAGGCAAATATGTCAGAAGCGATTCTCATGGAGATATTCGCCGATTCTTCAGTTTTGTGGTCTTTCTTTTGAAAATGGCTTTCGTAGCTTGTGGAGAAGCTTGCGAGAACATCAATCGCTGAGTTTTCTATTTGAGAGCTACAGAGGAAAAGACTCAATCGCTGATAGATTGTAGACTATGTGGAGGTTATTATCAAAAAGGAAGCCAGTTCAGGGAAGATCCGATCCATGATAGCTACAAATTGAAATCTTAGCAGTAGTCGTCATGGTATCCATCACCCCATCTTGTACAAAGTTGATAAAGATCATCCAACTGTTCCTGAGTCTCGCTGTCGCCTTGGATATGATGGTTCATTAAAGCGAGGCATATCAACCTCAGCGTCTACACTATCAGTCTTAGTGTTAGTGTATATTGGCTTTTCTTAAAAGGCGGCGGTTTGAAGCGGATTAATTTCGCAGTCTGATAAACAAGCGATTTAAGAAAGTAAGCAAGATTCTCCTGATAATGCAGCGCGTTGATTCATAGCTCATCAGTGATAGACTCTTGTTGTAAGGAGCAAGACGAGAGTAATCAGATTGAAGCCCTTGTCGTTATTCTCAAAAGAAAAAGGGTTTGGACACGACACCATCATGAACCATGATGGCAGCGTAATGAAGTTCTTTTACGATATCAACGCCGACGTAAACGTGCATAGACACCTTCAGACCTGAGTCACCACGGCAATCTGCTTCATGCTATCCTTGCAGAGACATAAGAACTCAATCACATGTGTATCGGAACATCCAACTAATTAACCATGCAAGTACAGACTGTGGAGAGAGTCTCCGCATAACAGTCCCAGTCTGAAATGAGCTGTAGGATCCATAAACACTTACCCAGGACAGCTCATTATAATAAAGGGCTACAGAAAGGAGAGTATGATATCTCGTCTTCAGACGAAATTACTATACAAGGATGTATCATGATGAGGGATATAGAAATAGCGTTTCAGTATTGAAATATATCATTGAATGATGTCGTTTCATTCGAAAAAGCGTGACTTGCCACAAATAGGAAATCTATTCAGCAACTCCTGTTACACTGCTTTAACAAATATTATTACTGAGAGAATCCAAATAGAACAATCAGACAAAAAGAAGCATAATTATAGTGAATTTACCGACTGCCGTAACAAACATGAGGCTTTTGGTTACGAAAAGCAATCGCTACAGATGAACTGGTAAAAGAATATATCTGGCCCCCAGTAAGACTCAGATAGAAATTTCGGCGCTCTAAAATTACTTTGGGGTTAAAATGTACATGAGAAAATCTTGGGGTACCTGATACTTTTTCTCAGAAAACTAGGGGTATTAAAAATAAACCTCTCATGCTATTATCTTTTGTGAGAAAGAAAAATAACTAGAGAGGAGGCCATAAATGGCTATTGATTATATTATTAGTCCGCTTTGAACTTGTCCCAGGATCAGTTCAAAGTCTCATCTACATCCCGCAATCAAGATCACCTTAAATATTTATCTCTACTGATAAATAAACATCCTATTTGTCCTCACTGTGGTGTTGATACATCTAGTAAAGGACTTTCCACATATACGTTCAAAACGCAAGACATCGCTGGTCTCACAATTGCAATTGAAACGTAGACGGTATAGTGTCGTGACTGGTTACTCGCACTTTTTGAGTGAAGACAATATCTTACCCCTGATGGTATGCACTCCACCTTCTATGGTCAGATCAACCATGAAAAAGATCTAGGTGATATCTCCATTAACCGTTTAAAAGACACCGCACCAAGAGCGCATGTATCTATTCCGACGGTAGAACCTATGCCGATAGTTACTGAGAATTCCAAGGCAGTTCTTACCTGAGTACTAGGAATTGATGAACCATATTCTGTTGACATGGCGTTAAAAATAGTTCTTACTTATGTGTCATGGTCGATAATAAAAGCTCGTGTTCTCAAACGAGGTTATACAGTCTCGTTCAAAAAGGGAACTCAGTAATTTACTTTGAAAACATCCCATTAAGTGAGAGACAAAGAGTGAAGATTGTGACCATGGATATGGCAGCATTACAAAGATGTTAGTAAAGAAATATTCAGCCCAATGCCATCGTCGCTGTAGATCCTTCCATGTCATCGACATCTGACATCCGGATTCTCGGGCTGTCTCACGTATCGATATCATGAATCGTTACTTGAGGAAGCAGAGCTTATTATCTCTTGAAAAACATGGGCATAAATTACTGAAACTGACTATGACTCTAGATAACGAGCCGAAATATAACAGTTTTTAGACAGAAATTATTATCAAAAATCTGTATGATCAGTCATTGGAGATTGATCCAAGTCTTAACGCTTGCCTCATCACTTAAAAAGAATTATTTTCGTAACTTCAATAGAACTGCTATTTATCCATCTCTGCATAAAACGAAATCACCCATACTAGATGCGTGCTTTATTTTCTGCCGACATACCTGCGTATGAAGACTTTTTGGACATCTATCACAAAACTGGAAAGAGGAGTACTTCAACCGTTTAGAAGACCGTACGATGACAGAAAACAATCGAATGCACTATCAGAATATAAGAATAGTAGATTACGTGTACTGATCAATGTTTTCTAACGGTCTTTTCAAACTTTCCAAGATTCCGCGCAGAGCGCTCACGCGTGAACAGAAAACTATATTACACAATTACGGATCACCTTCAATCTAACAAAAGGATCGAAAGAAACGTCTGCTGGGAGATATAATCAGCCAATAAAATATTTCTTTTCTTAGCACATATATAGTGGGTAGAAATCGTAGACAAAGAGACATTATTCTCATCTACAATTCTCTGGCACTTTAAAATCCTCATGTTGGGGATAGGCTAGAGCTATAACTGTGGCAATCGAAAAATCATCGTGCTCATATGGGAGACCAAATATAATAAAAACTTCCATGCTATTATCTTCTGTCTGGAGAATCAAATAGAAAATGGAGAGGTAGCCCTCATATGGCTATTCAAGATTTTATCACGTCAACTTTAAATCTAACATCAGATTCAATTCAAGTAAAATCGATAATGATAATAGTAAGGAAGACCATCTGTATATATATCACACTCGCAAACCAACACCCAACCTGCCCCTTACTGTGGTGGGTCTCCTGCAGTCTCTAAGGTTGTTATTCATAGAACTTATAATCACCTTCCTTAGGTGATAAGCACCTTCTTCTATTCATTGGATGTAGACGTTGTACCTTGTAAGGATTGTTTTAAAAACATTTTGTGAAGATAATCCTTTTGGGCCTGAATATTTTCATCAAATCCTATGCTGTACTGTCTAAGATTGCTGCTGACTTTCTCAAAATCTCACATCTATCCTACAAAGATATTGCTGAAAGGTATAATACCCTCTGGTTACTACTTGCTATCCAACTATATGCCGTATAGTTTCATTCAAGTCCCAAGGTTAACTCACCAACCAATCCAGGAATTGATGAGCTTCCATTCTAATATGCAAATATGGCGGTCTCATATCTCATGTTCTTTTGTAGATACGATGCCTCGCGTTCTTACGAATTAATAACACTCGATCGTCCAAAACGAACATTATCAACTCATCTTGAGAAGATACTTTAGAAGAGCGGAAAACGAAGTCTCATACGTAAACCATAGATATGGGAACTCCTATATAAACAAGTCTCTCAAATACTTCTCCAAAACTGTAAGATATCTCGTCGATCCTTTCCATGTAGTCAAACATCTCTCTGATGGTTTTACCAAATTACGTGTATCTTTTAATGAACTAGTGTTCCTAAAGAAAGTCCCGCTTACTATCTACTCCAAGCATCTCTTCACCACCTCTTGGAAACAGATTAAGCTGCGATAACGAACCTAAATATAATCATGGCTTTTCTGTCAGAAGATGAACTATCGAGACCTATATGACGCACTTCTCAATCTTAATCCTACGCTCAAAAAGGCCTATGAGTTAAAGGAAGATTATAGATATTTTAATAGAAACTCTACTTATCCAGAATGTATTGAGAACTCACAGATTTAATTAGGTATTTTGAAAAGAATCTAGACTGGTATGTTATAGCGAGTTCATTCATTTTATTGGAAAATTGGTTTGAAGAAATATGCAATTCATTTCAAAGACCAACAGAAGATAGAAACAGTCTAATGCACTCGCTGAGAGTCTTAATCAAAAGATGCGAGAATTTATTATGATATCAAAATGGTCTCAGTAATTTTTGAAAGATTCAGAGCACGTGTTATTTACGCACTCAACTACAGGATTGGCTTCTCATTGACATCAAACATTCAAGCATACAATCGTAAACAGAAAAATAATAAATGCATCCTTACTCTCCAGACAAAAAGACAATCCCGTAGAGAACCACTCTTTGGAATTGTCTTTATAAAATCTATCCCATGGGATTTTTATTGCGTGTTTTTGAAAACCCCCGCTATTTTTAAATTACCCAATTTCTACCTTTTTACCCCATGTAATTTTAAAGCGGATTTTTCTAAAACCCCAAGTTATTTTTACATTAGGGAAATTTCTTCTTGACTTAAGTTATCAAGTTTTTATATCCGCTTCCACAATCGGATCACCGGCAATAATCGTCTCTGAACCTGCTGTGTCCCTATTTAATAATCACGTCAAATATTCCCATGATTGATAACCCTCTTCTGTATAATTCCACCGGCTTCAGTATTCCAAACGGTTCCATAGCCATAAATGAAGACAGTCCATCTCTCTGATTTCTTCCAAGATTATTGGTAACAGTTATTTCCAGTCTGTTTTCACCGGGCAGCAGTGCTTTTGAAATATCGGCACTTATTTCATCTGCGAAACTGACAGAGCACACCGTTCCGTTTACTTTTATCTGTGAGATCTCATATACATCCTTCAGAAGGATTAAACACTCTGTTTCATCCGTACGAAAGACCGTTCATAACGGACACTTCCAGAAAAATATGGATAGCTCTTTGCTAGATTTCCCGTTTCTGTCAGGAAAACTGGTTCATATTCCTCTCTATCGAATGATTTCATGCTGATAAGGAATCCGTCCTTCCATTCGATGATCTTACTTCCCTTTGTATCTCTTATTCTATCTGTATGTCCTTTTACAAGCACGACTGATTCATACGGTCTTAACACCATTGTTTCTTCGATACCGTATTCTGTATCCGTAAAGGCGTCATATACACAGTAATCACTGAGAAGCTCAGGAGCCGGTACAAACACCGCATCCTGAAGGATATCTTCATTGAACAGCATGTATATATTTTCACCGTTTCTGCAGTATTCATATAGTGTCAGAGATTTTGCTTCAGATCTTATCATCTGTTGTCCGCAATGATTTTTCAGATATTCTTCCAGACCGTCGAAAGGTATCACTTTCCCTTTCCCGCTGTAACCTTCAAGCATTCTGTTGATAAACAGCACATCAGCTTTTTCCGCAATTCTTTCAATATCCTTTCTCAGATGATCGGACATGAAAACACATTCAGGTACGATTAGCGTCCTGTAAGCATAGCCGCTGATTGTAAAGGGCATTGTCCTGCAGAACTGCATCATGAAGGTAATCGGCACTGATGATATCGGCACTGACAAATGCCTTATGACATTTCTTCAAAATCTTTTCAACCGGCATGCAGTCAGCACCCCACTCAAGAGACGCATGATAAAGTACCCCTGTATTCGCACTGTGATATCCGCATGAGAACAGATTCAGAAGACGCTGTGTATAGCTCATCAGATAATGAAAATACGGAAACTGCGGATTGCAGCCGTCTGCGTAAAAATGAGGCGGACAGTCTCTGTCCGGAAACACCTTCGAGAGAAAGCGTGCGGTACAATCACATTGACACCGTGAGAGATGCAGTGATCCATGATCCACTTCATCATTTTCAGTCCTTCTGACCATCCGTAGGTACCGAATGCCTCACACATGAGATTGCCTTTTTTCAGAGGATCCAGTTTTGCGGCAGAGGCCCCTAGTTCAATCAAGGCATGGTGATAGAATTCACCATTGCTGCCGCCGTTGTTGAATGCATCGTGCCAGTAATCCATCCCCGGTACGATCTGACCGCCAATGACATCCACTCCGGCCATATCCTGACCAGCAATCGCTCTGAAATAATGTCTGGTCCGTATCCAAGTCTGGCATGAGCTCCATTGTCTTCGATCACATGTCCGACATACCTGACTCCGTGTCTGCGGCACCACTCACCGATCTGAGAGGAAAAATTCCGGCTGTACAAACGGGTGATTACATCCATATAGGGTCATTCTGGCTGCAGCTGACTTTGCGGAGGAACCAGCAAAGAGATATGCGTCATCTGTATCGTGCCAGCCATTTCTATACAGTTCTTCCCTGATTTCTTCATTCCACGGAAGTACCGTATCGGTATTGCCGATACGTATATTCCATCCTTTATCGTTGCCGAAACGCGGTTCATCTGAGAAGAATGCTTCAATCGCTATTACCGAATTCATTCTGATAATGCAAATAATGCTTTTCATAGACTTCATTGATCAGCACTTTTACGAATTCAGCCCTAGTCGGATCAAGATAATCCTGCAGTAATCTGTCATTGCATACAGATGTGGAATAGATCACAAATACACTGTAATACTTACGTTCAAGATACAGATGCAGCGTTCTATCTTCCAGCTGAGAAGTAATATCCTGCAGACTGTCTTCTCGGAATGCCGTTTTTTCAGTTATATCATTTTCTGCCAGAATTATATTTTCAATACGATCATACTGATGTTTCGGATCCTTATAATACTCCCTGATATTGCATAATACCGAAAGATCCATATCCATCTCTTCCGCCGATCCGACTATATCATACCTGTGACATCCAAGGTATCTCTTCTTCAGATTATCCGGCACCGTGCCGTTGGCAAAGCCGGTCGGAAATCTGGCATCATCCAGAATCCAGAGCTTCATACCGAGTCTTTTCGCTTCAGCGATGATATGGTCCATTGTCTGCCACCATCCTTGGCGAAGAAAGTCAGGATGAGACCGGGATTCTATACAGAGGCCACTGATGCCTGCTTTTTCGATCTGTTCCATATATTCTGTCAGTTTTTCATATGTTTCTCCGTGCTACCAGAAGAACGTCCAGATTCTGTTCACTGCTTCCATGTCTAAATACTCTCCTTCTTTACGAAAAATAGCTGTAGGAGTCCCCTGCCTGTATGAAGTGTACAACTATATCGCCTGCGACATTCTACCACAGGTATCCCGCATACCATTCTATTCTAATCTCTTCGTAATTGAAATGATCGTGGGCAAAGATACATCTGTCTTCCTTCAGCATACCTTCATCCCTGATATATTCAGCGACTGTGAAATTGACAAGCTCAGGCGTAATCAGACAGTTTATATCTTCATCATTGATCTTTGAGATACTATCACTGTCTGAAAGATGACCGAGTATATGACCTGTCACATAAACCCTTTTTATGACAGTGTCTGGATTACCGATAAAACAGAAACCGTGCAGTCTATAATGTGCCAGTTTCCGTGCGGTTGTCTCAGGGATTTCATAATCATTTGACATATGATCACCCAGATGCATGTTATACCGATTCTATCCGAGCATTTCACACATCCCGTACATGGCGGCATCTCTGTGCATATTTCCGATCCTGACACCGGCATGCATATAGTCATGATTGTGCCATACACAGATACCATACTGATCCAGCGGTTTTTTCTTCTGAAAGGCTGTACTGTTTTCCATCCAGTCTGCATGATCTTCGTGATTCCAGAACAACGATTCATGGACAATAATGAAATTACAGCCTTGACCCGCAGTTTTTCTGATCACATCAACCGAGGCGTAAATTGTCGTCACAATACCGGTACATTCCTGTCTGAAATCACCGTACAGATCTGATCCTGGGTCGTTTCAGGTTCGACCTTTCTTCCCAATTATTCATAATGTGAGAGCCCTTTTATGATATCTATCAACTGCTGAATCGTCATGGTGTAAATTCTTTTATCAGTCAAGATCTTCGCCGTTGCTTGCAATTACCTTTTTATACCAGTTAAAGCTTTCCTTTTTACTTCTTCTGAACGTACCGTTCCCCCGGTCATCACGGTCTACATAGATAAATCCGTACCGTTTCTTCATCTAGTAGTTGCTACAGATATAAGATCGATTGGTCCCCATGTGGTAAAAGCCCATCAGATCTACACCGTCTTCATCGACAGCCCTCTTCATCTCAATGATATGATTGCGGAGATAATCCACACGATAATCATCATGAATCTCACCGTTTTCATCTGGAATATCGACTGCACCGAGACCGTTTTCAACGATAAACAGCGGTTTCTGATAACGGTCATAGATATCGTTCATGGTAATGCGCAGTCCCTTGGGATCAAGGAAGCGGCCCCATGGCTCCATCTTCAGATAAGGATTTTTGACGGATTCCAGAAGATTGGAATCAAACTTCTCACCCTTCTGAGCTGTTGACACACGTGATGTATAGTAGGAGAGCCTATATAATCGACTGTATTGTCACGAAGAAGTTCAGCATCTCCTTCTTCAAACGGAATCTGATATCCGCTGCGTTCATATTCTTTCAGCAGATAATTCGGATAATAACCGCGGACTAAAAGGTCCGTGAACATATAATTCTTACGGTTATCTTCCTGAGCCTTTTGGACATCATCTGGGTTGCATGTAAGCGGATAGTAGATACCCGCATTCAGCATACAGCCGATCTTTGAGTGAGGGCACATACGGCGGCATAGTTCAACAGCCTTCGCACTAGCGATCATGACATGGTGTATGGAATCATGAATGCTCTTGTAGCGATCTTCACCTTCTTTAAAGATCAGGCCGGATGCCATGAAACATGCGCTGAGCATCACATTGACTTCGTTGAATGTCAGCCAGTAATGCACGTCGTTTCCGAAGTTTTCAAACAGTGTACGGACATGCTTTTTCAAAATGATCCACGATAATGCGGTTCTTCCATCCTCCGTACTTATATACAAGACCCATTGGAATATCGTAATGATTGAGGGTCACAAGAGGTTCGATGTTATAGCGGCGACATTCTGCAAATACATTGCGATAGAATGCAAGACCTTTTTCATTAGGTGTTTCTTCATCACCATTGGGATAGATCCTGCTCCAGGCAATGGACATTCGGAAACATTTAAAACCCATTTCTGCCATTAAGGCGATATCCTCTCTGTAATTATGATAGAAATCCACTGCTTCACGGGCAGGATAATACGTATCCTTTGCAAGCTCACCGGCGTCTGTATTCCCTTTGATAACATCTATACGCTTTTCTCCGTAAGGAAGCAAATCCGCATTGGCCAAACCCTTTCCGTCCGTACTGTAAGCACCTTCATACTGATTGGCAGCCGTTGCACCGCCCCATAAGAAATTACTAACAAAACCCATAATCATCCTCCTTACCTTTCGTGAATAATGTTCTATCTGTTATACTGCTTACGTTTAGCAGTAAAATACGGTATGTATAAATTAAGGATAACAGAATTCCGTCTGTTATCCTTAACATTTTTTCAGTTTTCTTCCACTGTGGAGAAACCGAAGACAAGACCCAATGCAAGAGAGACTGCAAAGGCAACAACCATGCCTGCCGCACCGCCTATAGCGAACTCTCCGAAGCGCAGGAAGTTAAGGAACGGGAAGCCGACGTCGGAGAACAGAGTTACTTTACCTCCTAACAGGAACATCACAATACCACCTGCTGCGCCGCCTGCCATCTGGTAAATCAGAGCTTTGCGTCTGTTAGACAAGCCCATTCAACCAAATCATAGATATCTTTGAAGTGATAGTAGAATGTCATACGATTCATACCACAATCTTCCGTTAAATCACTGATTGTGATTTTCGATAATGGCTTCTTCAACAACAAATTCTTGAGTGATTGTTCTAAGGCACGTTTCGTTACTTGTGACATACTACCTCCTTTACAATCAGATGATAACTAGTAATTTTGAATCGTATTGATTGGATAGGATTCTTGCATTTCTCTTGCGACGATGTATTCATTCTCTGCTGTACGCAATAGAATCAGTGGCATCGTACGGCTTAAGAATAAGTGAATACCTTCAGTGACAGAGTACGCACCACAGTTATTGAAGGCTAAATAATCACCCTCATGCAAGCCTTGTAACGTTACATCTCTGACTAGCACATCTGCAGTTGTACAAAGGCTACCACATAAACACCAATTCATTTCTGTTCTATCATCACATGCATGCAAGTGTTGAATATGTGGCACTTTCATACCCATCATCTGACCATAATAGTTTAGATGATTCATACCTCCATCTACGATACAGTAATTTACACCTTCATTAGACTTACAATCCATTGCACGTGTGAGGTATGTTCCACAGAATGTGGAATAGAATCTACCCATTTCAATTGTTAAATCCACAACCTCAGATAACTCTTTCAACTTCTCATGAACATTCTCAAGAGGTTTTAGTGTATCACTAAAATCATCACCTTCAAATAATGGCACTGATAATCCTGGACCATATTCAATCTGTTCAACTTTACGATTAAATGTTGTTTGAATCTCTTTGATTAATTCCAACAACATATCCAACTCTTTGATTTGTTTATCGTTCTTCTTACGCTGTGTACCCGCAAAGTAGTGAATCCCCTTTACAATCACGTTTGGATACTTTTCTTCATTTGCATAGATGGAGAATAAATCTTCCTTGGACATACCAAACTGACTACCTGCATTCAAACGTGGTAGAATTTCCACTTTCTTTTGGTACTTTCCAGCAATACGATTGACAATATCCATATGTAGTAGAGATTCCGCTGTGTAATGAATCACACCATATTCCATCGCATCTGTGACATCCACTTCTGTCTTATTGACACCGGAATATAAAATCTTAGTTGGTTCTACATGCAGAGCTTTACAGATAGATAACTCACCTGGACTACACACTTCTAGTTTATCCGTGATTTCTGCCATCGTCGGAATCAAGAATGGATTTGCCTTGATGGAATAACATAGATGATACGCACCACCTACAATTTCCCTCATCTTTTTAACACGTTCTTTTACCGCTTCTAAATCAAAGATAAAACAAGGTGTTTGATAGTGTTCTGCGATATACTTTAGTTCTTTCTCTTGCATTATTCGATTCCTTCCATCTTCTTTAATACGGCACGATCAATCTTACCATTCTTTGTCATTGGCATTTCATCCAAGTGTACTAACTTGTTAGGTACCATATAGCTTGGCATAACGACCTTTAGTTCGTTATGTAATTCTTTTTTGATCACGCTCACCTAACCAGAATAAATAAATACGTTTCTTGTTGTGGTCATAGATTGCACATGCACGCACAACACCACTACGTCCTTGTACTAGACTTTCAATTTCACCTAGTTCAATACGGTGTCCTAAGTGCTTGATTTGGAAGTCTTTACGTCCGATATAAACAAGTTCTCCTTGCTCATTGTATTTCGCAAGGTCACCTGTACGATACATGCGTTCATAGTACACAGTATTTAATGGATTCTGTACAAATACAGCTGCTGTCTTTTCACCGTCGTGATAATATCCTAACGCAAGACAAGCACCTGCCACACAGATTTCTCCACTTTCATTTGGTGTATCAACCAATTTATTTTCATCAGATAGTAAGAATACCTTCTCATTATCAAACGCTGAGCCAATTGGAATGATTTCATCCGCCGCATATTCGCGATTCTCTAAACGATAATATGTGCAGTTACATGTAATCTCAGTAGGTCCATACAGGTTGATAAACTCTGCCTTTGGACAATTCTTCATCCAGATATTCAAGTGCTTGATTGGCATAACTTCTCCACTGAACATCACCAAACGAATTGTCTCAGGATTACGATAACCAAATCCATTCATAATGGACACAAAGCACATCGCACTAACAGCCCATGTTAGTACAGTTACCTGATGGTCACATAAAAAATCCATCAAGTGTGTTGGGTTACTAAAGAATTCACGTGGAATCAGTTCTACTCTAGCACCCACGTAGATACTACTGTAGATATCTTTAACAGACACATCAAAATCAAACGGTGCTTGGTTGGCAATACGATCATCAGTACAAATTCCAGATACCTTTACAAATTCTGGAATAAAGTCAATAACAGATCCATGTCCAACAACAACACCCTTTGGCACACCAGTGGAACCACTGGTAAAGTTTACGTAAAGAGGGTCTGTACTAGCAGCTTGTTTACGAATCCCTGCAAGCATGTTTTCATCAATGATACCTTCATTGATGATATCTTCAACCTTTAAAATATTAGCTGCAGTCCCTAATTTTTCACGTGCTTCCTCATAGAAACGTTCATTACTCAAGATTACTTTCGGACTTAATACTTCAATGATTTTTTCCACACGACCAATTGGTTGTCTTGTGTCAATCAGAGAATAAAATCCACCTGCATATACCGCACCATACATTGCGGCTAGCGTTGTATTACTCTTTTCCATATACATCGCAACCGCCTGGCGAGGTTGAATATATCTCGCAAGTTTGGTTCCAAGAATCTTGGCATCTTTTACTAACTCTTCGTATGTCATTCTGCGGTTTCATCTGCGACCGCAATCTTACTCGGATGTTTTTGGCAAGAGGCTTCTAGCCACTCAAGAATATTCTTTGTCATAGTTTTTACTCCTAACGTATCTATTTTACTATGTTCATTGATTTTTGAATGTAAAATTTATCTGAAAACACAAAAATGGAGTATTCCTCCATTTTTAGCAATTAAAAATATACAAATAACATGCGGTCTTTACCGTTCATGTCTTTGAGTATTTCATAGCGAGCATCCGGTAACATTTCTTCTACCAGCTTACTCATACGTTCACGCTGATCCCAACCCATCTCAAAAGCCATAAATGCTTTCTCGTTGAGAACTTTCTTGCAATCCTTAAAAATCATGCGATAGAACTTTAGCCCATCCTCACCACCAAATAAGGCCACATGAGGTTCAAAGTCCACAACAGAAGTTTCCATCTGTTCATCCTGTGGGATGTATGGAGGATTGGAAATTAATACATCCAAATGACGCTTTGCGTCAAGTAATGGTTGTAACATATCCCCCGCCGTAAAGTCGATGTCCACTTCGTTATTTTTCGCATTCTGACGTGCAGTGACTAACGCTTCTTCACTGATATCCGTAGCGTGCATCTTTACACGTCTCTCTTCTTTTGCGACTGTAATCGCAATGGCACCAGAACCCGTTCCAACATCCGCACATTCTACCGTTTTCTGTGTTGGGAAGATTTCATCAATACGAGATAATATCAAGGCACATAGTTCCTCTGTTTCACAACGTGGAATTAATACATCTTCATTGACAATCATCTTATATCCATAGAACCAAGAATAGCCTAATACATGTGCCATTGGTTCCTGCTTTAAGATTCTTTCCATGCCTGCATGGAATTCATTTGCGAGACCTTCTGGCATCTCATCATCGATATGCATAAACAAATCATAGCGTTCACGTTGAGAGATTTCTAAAAGATATGCCATAACCGTTTCTACAGGAATATCATTTTTTAGACACTCTTTTTCGTATTGCTTGATTGTTTTCGCAAATGTACTCACAACTGTGTCTCCTCGAGTTTTCTCTTTTCTTCTTCTGCTAGTAAGCCCTCAATCACACCATCAAGTTTACCTTCCATGATACGGTCTAACTGTGTAATTGTTAAACCAATACGGTGGTCCGTCACACGGTTTTGTGGGTAGTTATATGTTCTAATCTTCTCAGAACGATCACCAGTACCAATCTTAGCACGGCGAATCTTACCAGCTTCTTCTTCCTGAATACGCTTGAGTTCTTCGTATACACGTGCACGGATTAAGCGCATCGCTGTCTCACGGTTTTCAATCTGTGAACGTCCATCTTGACAGTTTACCGTAATACCTGTAGGAACGTGCACAATACGTACCGCAGAGTCTGTCTTATTGATGTGCTGTCCACCGGCACCGGAAGCACGGTGTGTTTCAATCGTTAAATCCTTTGGATCAATTTCGATATCAGTATCTTCCGCTTCCGGTTGACATAGTACGGTTGCGGTAGAAGTATGAATACGTCCCTGTGTTTCTGTCTTTGGTACACGCTGTACACGGTGTACACCAGATTCAAACTTCAATTCCTTATATGCATCTGTTCCTTTACAGAGAAGATAATCTGCGTATATCCACCCGCTTCACTTACAGAAGCTTCAAGAACCTGTACTTTCCAACCTTTACTTTCTGCGTACTTACTATACATACGATATAAGTCACCAGCGAAGATATTGCCTTCATCTCCACCTGCACCACCACGGATTTCCATAATGACATCATGGTCATCATCTGGATCACGTGGCACAAGTAAGTGCTGAATTCTTTCTAACAAGGCTTCACGTTCTGGTTCACACTCATCCTTTTCCATACGTGCCATCTCTTTGAGTTCAGGATCATTCTCCTTTAACATCTCATCTGCTTGTGCAATACGAGAGTCTAACTCTAAAAGTTGGTGGTAAGCATCAACCGGTTGCGTTAGTCTTGCCTGTTCTTTGGATAATTTTGTAAGGAGCTTAGGATCTGACATTACCTTTTCATCCATCAGCTTCTCTACGATTTCTTTATATTGTTTTTCTATTTCACTTAATTTTGTTCTAACTGCGTCCATAGTATTCTCCACATATTTCCCATAACAACTTTAACATAGATTATATTCTTTGTATTCAAAGAAAAAGGTCCGGAATTATACCGGACCGGCTTTATTTCATACCGTACTTATTGAACTTCTCGATACGTCCTTGAGCCTGTGCGAATCTCTGACATCAGTATAGAATGGATGGCAGTTTGAGCATGTATCTACTTTGATTTCAGATAATATCAGAACCTGTTTCGAATTCTGCACCACAGCTTGTGCATACTACCTTCGCCTTGTGATAAGTTGGATGAATATCTTTTTTCATTTTTATCTCCCTTCTGCCTTAAGCCTCTGATTGGCTTAAAGAAAAGTGCTAAAGTGCCTATTTATACTACCATAACAATCGTGCAATCTTTTTATTCAACAGTGTCATCGTTAAATAAAAATGACACCTCTTCGTTAAATGATTTTGACACCTTGGATATGTGCATAATTTATTACCTTCTATGATAAGCATAGGAGGTGTTTTACTTTGAAAGAAAAGAAAAATAAAGAACTCGCAATCCGTCTGTTACGTGAAAAACTATCTAACGAAATGTTGTGGACATATGAAGAAATCTCTAATTTGACCCATCTGTCCAAGTCTTCTCTCATTCGTATCATGAAGGCCATTCTAGAGAAAAAGGATACCGTATCCATTCTCCTGCACGGCAATGCAGGTAAGAAATCTCATAAGGCTGCTTCCGACCAAGAAATCAACTTTATACGTAATCTTAAGCTACAGTATCCCGTCATCACGATAGCACAATTTAGAGATATCTTTATCGAAGATTTTTACATGAATCCAAATAAACAAGATATCGTCTCTTCATTTGGACTACATCTGCGTAGCCTTTCTTGGTTTCGCAATCTCTTTATCACTGAGGGCTGGTCATCTCCACATATGCGTCCTGCATTAAAAACAAATCATTCGATTCATCTGATGCGTGTACCTTCCGCAAAGTCTGGTTTTCTTGTGCAGATCGATGGAACTCCTTTTGACTGGTTTGGTAACGGTGAAATGTGGACATTACATTTAGCAGTCGATGATGCTACTTCTGATGTTCTATCAGGGTATTTCATGCCTACAGAGAGACAGCTCGGATATTGTCATATGATGAAATATCTGTTTGAAGAATACGGTGTTCCCTCAACGCTTTATTCAGATCGTCATACGATATTTCACAACAAGACTGGAGAACTGACTCAATTTGGTCAAATGATGAATGACCTAGGTATCAGAATGATATTTGCAGGGTCTCCACAAGCCAAAGGAAGAATCGAACGGTACAACGGGACCTGTCAGAGCAGATTACCAAATGATATTAAGCGTTTTGGAATCAAGGACTATGACGAATTGAATGTATGGTTTAATACTACATATCGCAAGTATCTCAATCAAAAATTCGCTAGAAACCCAATTGATCCACATTCTGCTTTCATGCCTATCGAAGTCAATCTTAGTGAGATATTTACTCTACGATATATACGTAAAATCAATAACGGAATATTTTCATTCCAGAAGAATTATTACGCACCTGTCGACGATGATGGAAAGCCATATTTCATAAAGTCAAATACAGAAGTAAATGTTCGTATTGATGTATTTACAGAAGATGTATTTATCATCAGATATGGGAAAGTCATTCATTGTAAGATCGTATCTTCTCGTACCTACAGACAAACCTCAACTGCTGAGAATCAAAAAGAATTATCGCTACTACTTCATGAAGAAGATGAAGACTAGTTTAATTTTTGGCTTTTTCACTTAAGGTGTCAAAAATCATTTAACGTTAACATCTTTTTATTCAACAGTTTCACGCCAAATCACTGCACCTAGATTTTTAACTTCTGGTCGATTTCAGCGTAACCACGATCGATGTGGTATACATCGTGGATTTCTGTAACACCCTCTGCTAGTAAGCCTGCTACTAACATCGCTGCACCACAGCGTAAATCTGTCGCAACGACCTTCGTTCCAAATAGGGAACTAGGGCCCTTGATGCTGGCAGAACCCGTAGACACTTCAATATCTGCGCCCATACGTTGTAACTCTCCACAATGCTTGAAGCGCTCTATATAGATTGTCTCAACAACCTTCGATTCACCATGTGCTTGTGTCATCAGTGTTGTAAGTGGTTGTTGTAAGTCCGTCGCAAAACCTGGGTATGGTCTTGTGGTCACATCCGTCGCAACCAGTTTATCTGTATGACGGATTGTAATACGGTCTACATCGATATCCATATCAACACCCATCTCCTGTAACTTAGAAGTTAAGGCATCTAAGTGTTGCGGGATGATGTTCTTGATCACCATCTTTTTAGCACAAGCAGCCGCGATAACTAGGAACGTACCTGCCTCGATGCGGTCTGGGATAATTTCGTGGAAACATCCCATTAACTTATCAACGCCATCAATTGTAATGACATTTGTACCGGCACCACGAATATGTGCACCCATCTTATTTAATAAAGTCGCAACGTCGATGATTTCTGGTTCCTTCGCTGCATTTTCAATCGTTGTACGACCCTTTGCGTATACAGCAGCCATCATAATATTGATGGTTGCGCCAACACTTGCGATATCCAAGAAAATCCTAGCGCCTTTTAATTCCTTGGCTTCAATTGTATAACATGCCTTATCATATGTAACTTTAGCACCCAAAGCTTCAAACCCCTTTAAGTGTAAGTCGATTGGTCTCGGACCTAAGTAACATCCACCAGGCATCTTCATACATACACGACCGAATCTACCTAACAAAGCCCCCATGAAATAGTAAGATGCACGAAGCTTTGTGACTGCGTCATCTACCAAATCAATGTTTTGGATATTTGTAGGGTCAATAATTAAATGATCAGAAGAACGTGCTTCAACTTGAACTCCTAATAAATTTAGAATCTTTGTGAGGGATTCAACGTCCGCAATCTGTGGAACCCCAACAATTGTGACTGGTCCATGAGCCAGTACAGTAGCAGGAATCAAAGCTACTGTCGCATTCTTCGCACTAGAGATTGTGACTTCTCCCTCTAGCGTATGTCCACCTTCAATTTTAATTACTTCCGGCATAGTTATTTTCCTTTCTGATCAGCTCTGTCAGCTCGTGTATATCCTTTACAAGTATATCCGCTTTTGATTGATCCTGGTAGAAGCGATTGTCAATTCTAGCAACGGTTCTTATTCCCGCCGAGATACCAGCTTGTATCCCTGCGGTACTATCTTCATATACCAAGCACTCTTCTTTGCGTACTTGTAGTGCCTCTTGAGCTAGTAAATAGATATCTGGATATGGTTTGGAACGTTTGCAGTTTTCACCACTTTCGATAAAGTCAAAGTATTCAAAGATTCCCATCTCGTTAAGACTTGTGACAATCAGGTCAAACGAGGATGCAGAACATACTGCTAACTTTAAGCCCATCTTCTTCATCTGTTGTAATGCTTGCGGTACACCTGGAAACATAATTTCCTTAAAATGGATTGGATGTTCTACATTGAAGTATCTTTCGTTATTCTCACGAATTACATCAAGAGGAACTTTTCCATCTAACATTTCATACAACATCTCATAGGTTTTCTGCATCGTTGTCCCGATGATTCGGTAAATATTCTTAGCAGGCCCATCATAACCATACGCACGCATCTGCGCAACTGTCCCCTGCATATAAAAGTATTCACTATCGTAAAGAATACCATCCATGTCAAATAATACCGCTTTTATCATATACAGCATTTTACATGAATTTTCGTATCCATTCTAGATGTATGCAAAAGTTTGCGTCATCATTATACAACGAGATATAAAAAAGAGGCTCATGTGAGCCTCTATATCACTCAATTTGTAATTAAGCTTTGTCAGCGGAACCGAATTGGTTAACCATTTCGATTACCTTAGCAACGATTGCGTCAGCACCTGGTTTGAGTAACTTACGTGGGTCAAAGCCCTTACCCTGTTGATCCTTACCAGCTTCGATGTATTCACGAGTTGCCTTAGCAAATACAATCTGTAAGTCTGTATTTACGTTGATCTTAGATACACCCATTGTGATAGCCTTGTGTACTTGGTCAAATGGGATACCAGAACCACCGTGTAATACTAATGGCTTACCATTTACAGCAGCATCAATTTCTGATAATCTTTCGAAATTTAATCCTGCCCAGTCTGCTGGATAAACACCGTGGATGTTACCGATACCTGCAGCTAAGAAATCAACACCTAAAGAAGCGATTTCTGCGCATTCCTTGGATCAGCTAATTCACCGTTAGATGTAACGCCATCCTCTGTACCACCGATACCACCAACTTCACATTCTACAGATACACCCTGTGAATGAGCTAACTTGATGATTTCCTTTGACTTCTCTAAGTTCTCTGCGAAATCATAGTGAGAACCGTCGAACATTACAGATGTGAAACCTGCTTCGATGCAAGCCTTAGCACCTTCAAATGTTCCGTGATCCAAGTGTAAAGCAACTGGAACTGTAATACCCATATGGTCATGAATGTTCTTAACCATATCTGCACACTGCTTGAAGCCACACATATACTTCGCTGCACCTTCAGAAACCTGAAGAATGACAGGAGAGTTAGCCTGCTGGCAAGCAGCTAAGATAGCCTTTGTCCATTCCATGTTATTGATGTTGAAAGCACCAATTGCATAATGACCTTCATGAGCCTTTTCAATCATTTCTTTTGCTGAAACTAATACCATGAGATTATTCCTCCTTATTTAGCGTTTCCATATTAAACTATTTCCAAACATTTTTAAAGTAGCATGATAAAAAAAGGCTGTTTTTTCAGCCTTTTCTCATTTAATTATCGAATGCGTCATCGCCCTTTGGTAAATCTAGACCAGCAACTTCAATTGGCTCATCTAATTCATCATCCTCAAGTTCGATTTCAGAAGTATCGATATGAACCTCTTCAAACTTACGACGGTTACGTAAATCCCACTTGTTATTTTCTAAAGAAGCAAACCTATTATCCAACATCAAGTCACTATAGAATTGTGCCTTTTTACGTCTGATTTTATCCTCAGGAATATCCATTGTCTTTGCAACTTCATCCCAGATTTTTGAGAAATCTACTTCTCTTTTTCTTTTTTTCAGCCAATTGTAGGCTACGTCCGTCATAGTCTCATTGTTAACCATTGTAAATCTCCTTTATACAAATGCATGTTATGCTTGCTTCGCCATGGCACTATACCCCAAGTTCCAAATAAAGTCAAATATTTTTTATTGGGGTAAATTCCCAATATAATTTTTGGTGAAGTATGACCTCGTCATTCGATAATAACTGATACTCAACAGACCAGTACTCATCACATTTTTCCGCATGACAAAGCCTTGTCTGCATGTACATCTTTCCATACTGCGAGTCCACAGTACTTTCCCCATCCTTGTTATCATAGAGGGTGATTTTTGTATGAACATCTGCTTTACGCTCAAAAGAAATCAAGTCATCCCCAAAATACACTTGATGAACTCCACCATTATCCCCTTCGCAATAGCGTAATGTATTTCCATCACATAATGCGTTCGTTTCCAATAAAATCTGTTTCTTATCTTCCAACAAATCATGTTGTGTTAGTTTAACTGATATTCGCATATTCACCTTCCGTGAATGATTATATGCGAACTTGCCCTCCTGTCAACCTTTGAGCACATTAAAAAACTCCCACAGAAATCCATGGAAGTCAGTGTATCAAATTATTCGTAAGTAGCGATGAGATATAGTGTTCTTGAACTAAAGCCATCGACTGCGAGCGGAAGAGACAGGATTACCTTTTTCGTTATTTTTCATTTTTCCTTATAAATACCTACGTGATATGTCGTGCTCATCTTTACATCAAACGCAAAATTAATGTCTGTAGCGTAATAATTCTTGTGCTTTGCTACGATGCCATTTTTCTGTTATTTGGAAACTGCCAACGAATGTATGATGGCCCGGTTCTAACGCTACGATTGTATCTAGCATTTGGCCCTTAACTGGATGATATAAAGCCGCATCTTGACCATCAATTTTCGAAACATTTCCATACAAGTGCACGATTGCCTTCGTTGTATTTTTCTCAACAAGTTGTGCTTCCACCTTCTTACGCATCATCTGAATCGTAATAGATACCATAAAAGCCACTACCCAAATAATAGCCACGGCGATTACCATATACATTTGGTTCATATTTCACCTCGCAAACACTCCTAGAGCATTTTTCATTAGAATTATTATACAAGAAACGCTTTGATATTTATGTACAAAATGTAGTAATTTATTTGTACTTGTTGTTATTTGAAACAATTTATTATTTTGAAATCTCAATTCCTTTCGGATAATATACGCTAAATACATCATGGACAGGTCCATGTACTAAACTATATACAATATTGGATGCGTTCGACATTTCCACAATCGTTCCATCCTTTTTCTTCACCCAAACCGCATCACCTCTACTATCCGTATAAGGCTCATATGGCATTTGATATACTTCATCCTTTGACCAATAGTAGTCGAGATTATATCCAGCTTTCTTCAGCTGATGACGTAATTTACGATTGTCAGATGGATTACTTTCAGAATATGCGAATAATTTACGGTCGCGGATACGTAAGGCAAAATCGCGTACGATAGGATCCTTATGTTCACACAACATTGAAAAGCCATAACTAAATGCATACTCATCCAACATAAAGTACTGTTTTAAAGAAATCTTCTTACCTGTTAAAACAGGTTTAAATAATGGAATGATTGACGGATCACTCACACTCTTTAAATCTCTTAAACGCTTAAAGAGTAAATGTAAAATGGTCTCAAAACTACGTGCTACTGGATGATAATAAATCTGCCAATACATGTGATATCTTGCCATGATGTAATTTTCAACTGCGTAGACACCACTCTCTTTAACCACCAAACGATTTCCATCTACCACACGAAGTGTACGTAAGATTCTCTCTAAATCAAACTCACCATACTTCGTCCCTGTAAAGTACGCATCACGCAACAAATAATCCATGCGGTCCGCATCCAATTGTGAACTAATCATCTGTACCAATAATGGATTCTTACTCTTATGACGAATGACATCCGCAACATCCTTTGCTAGACCCTTAGCACTAGCTTCTAGTATCTTCGTAATCTCCGTATTCTCTTCGATGATACGACAGGTGAATACTTCATGAGAAGTTCCTGTAACAGCTTCAAACGCATGGCTATAAGGGCCATGACCAATATCATGTAGCAGACCTGCCAACATGATTGTTACCTTATCATATTCATTTAATGCATTTACGATATCCGGAACTTCCGTAACCATACGACGAACAATTTCGTACACTCCAAGGGAGTGAGAAAAACGAGTATGTTCTGCACAATGATATACAACATACGCCCCACCCAATTGGCGGATGCGACGTAAGCGCTGAAACCAACTGCTATTGACGATATCCCAGACCACCTGCAAATCAATATGTACATAGCCATGTACTGGATCACGTAAAACTTTCACCTCTGATGTTTTCGCAAACATGAACTAACCCTCCTTGACAAGGAGTACAACTGCCTGTGCTTGTACACCTTCCGACTTTCCAACAAAGCCTAAACCTTCTCCACGTGTTGCCTTCACACTGACATTATCTAAATCACATACAAGTGCCCTAGCGATGTTTTCTCGCATTGCCATAATATGCGGTGCCATCTTCGGCTTTTCAATCATAATAAGACTATCAATATTTCCAATCGTGTAACCACGCTGACGCATCATCACACCAACTTGCTCAAGAATCTTGATGGAATCTGCACCTTCCCATTTAGGGTCAGTATCTGGAAACCACTTTCCAAGATCACCTAACGCCAGTGCGCCAAGGATAGCCTCCGCAACCGCATGACATAACGCATCCGCATCACTGTGCCCCACTAGTCCCAAGTCAGATGGAATTTCTACACCACCTAAGATAAGTTTACGTCCTTCTGCGAGACGATGAATATCCGTTGATTGTCCTATTCTCATATAATCCCCCTTGTATTGGATTGTTTTATATCAAAAAATATTTTTACCTATAATAATCATAAGATGTTGCGGATTGAAATTAAAAGGAAAAATCCGATAAACAACCCTATTTTATGCGATTATTTCGATGTCCAAGAGGATTTCTATCCAATTCTATGCGAATCTAACTATAATAGAATTATGAAAATTCAGATTCCAGATTACATCCAAGTTCTCATTGACTTGTTAAATCAAAAATCACTACAGCGCCTATGTTGTCGGTGGTGCAATTCGTAATGCATTACTAGGACTACCGATTCATGACTACGACCTAACAACAGACGCAACACCTGATGAGATGTTGAAGGTATTCTCATCATATAGACTATTTAAGACAGGTATTCAACATGGTACGATTACAGTCCTTTCCAAAAGGACAACCTGTTGAAATCACAACATTTCGTAGCGAGAACACCTACGAAGACCACCGGCATCCATCTGGAGTCTCATTCTCCGACAACATCGAAGAAGACTGCAAACGTCGTGACTTTACGATTAACGCACTCTGTTATAACAAGCGCGAGGGCTTAATTGATTTCTTTGGTGGGATTGAGGATTTACATCATCAGATTATCCGCTGTATTGGTAACGCAAGCGAACGCATTGACGAAGATGCTTTACGCATCCTGCGCGCCCTACGCTTTGCGGGAAGACTCTCATTTACAATCGAGGAGAATACCGCAACCGAAATACACAAACAAAAAGATTTACTTCACTACATCTCAGAAGAGCGCATTCATAATGAATGGGTCGGCATCCTAGAAACAAATGCCCTCTCTTCTATCCTTACAGAATATAGCGATGTCATACAGGTATTTATTCCTGAATTAAAAGAATATATCATCCAAGAGAGTTTAACTTCAATCAATCAATCTCCACTTAACGCAAATATCCGTATGGCAATTCTACTCAAAGATATCTCTAACGCAAAAGAAATCTTAGAACGCTTAAAATACTCGGCGCAGAACAAACTGTCATCCTGAGTTGTATTCGAAATTCAGAATACAAACTTTCTTCAAAAGATTGAACTAAAACAATTCTTATCTACTCTCAATATCCCGTTTGATACCTATCACCAATATCGTACAGCAATTAACCCCAATTATCAAAGAAAACATTCATGCATACTATCAAGAAATACAAAACATGCATGAACCATATCAATTAAAGGATCTTGCGATAAATGGGAATACCGTAAAAAGAGCTCGGCTATCACGGAAAAGATATTAGAGATATCTTGCAAAGATGTTTAGATGCAGTTATTGAGAAACCCAGAAAATAATACAATTGAATATTTAATTAACATGATAAAACGCACCTCATAGTGCGTTTTTTAAAATAATTTTTGATATACAATACGTTTATCACCATTCTTTAGATAAATCGTTCACATGCATGATAACCTAACTTTGATAAGAACTTACGCATCGGAAGATTCTGATGATGTGTATCAATACGAATGTCATGTAAATGATGCATACCTGCTACACTCTCCGCAAACGCCATCAACTGACGTGCACAGTCTTTACCTTTGTAGTTTTTCGAAATCGCAATGCGATGTACAACAACATATGGATGATCATTGAGCCACTTTCCCTCTTCGATATAGTCATAGTTTGGATCGTGTCCGGCAACGATATATGCTGTACCAATTACGTTTCCATCTTCCACGAGTACATAACTATTACCCGTTTGTATGTCCTGGGAAATAACTTCTTCATTTGGATAACCATCTTGCCATTGTGGGATTCCATTAGCACGCATACTTTCTTGCGCCTCATGAATCACACACATTATTTTTTCAATGTCTTCCATTCTACTTTTGCGTATTTCCATACTGTTTAACCACAGCCTCTAACTTTGCATTCATATACGTCCCAACAAGGTCAATACCATCGGCGTAATAATACCGTACATCATTAATCTTCCAGAACTCTTTACATAAAGTTCGAATATAGGAGATTGCACAATCATTTTCAGGCACATACCCACCAGCTGTCATTATAAGCACTAGTTTCTTTGCCTGACAAAGACTATAGTACTCTCCCACTTTATCCAAATCAAAAGTTAATCCTTGTGTACATACAAGTTCAAGATAATCATGCAGTACTGCAGGTAATCCAAAATTCCAAAACGGCGCCGCAATCAGAATTTCATCAGCTTCAGCAAATTGCTTGGCATAGCGGTACATCGCATCACCGAAATCATGCTCGCGTGAATTCTTACAGTATTTTTCTAGCGAAGCTTTCTGTAAAGGGTGAATATCTTCTTCCCCTAAGTTTACGGTTTCAATTTCATCTGTTAGTGTCGATAAATATTGTTGCGCTAATGCGTATGTTCTAGAATTTTCGCGGAATGCGGCATTTACGAATAATACTGTCATACTTTCTTCCTTCCCTTCATAACAAAAGAAAGCAGGTTAGCCTGCTTTTATAGTTTCTTGAATTGTTCAATATCCAATACAAAGATTGTCGCTCCACCGATTTGTACTTCAACTGGGAAGGACGCATATCTACCAACGTCATATGATGCGGTAGATGGAACAATTTCTGTACGACGCTTCGCTTCTTCACCGATAACTGCGATACATTTATCTACAAGTTCATCTTCCGTACCTACGATAATCGTTGTATTTCCAGCACGTAGGAATCCACCAGTCGTTGCTAAACGTGTCATATAGAAATTATTCTTCGTAAGTGCAGCAGAAACTGCAGATGCATCATCATTGGATACAATTGCCAAGATTAGTTTCATAAGAGCCTCCTATTGTTACTCCTATTTTATCATGATTCACTGTGAAAATGAGATGAATTATACATTGAAACGGAAGAAGACTACATCTCCATCCTTCATCAAGTACTCTTTACCCTCTAAGCGCATCTTACCATGTTCCTTAACAGATTGCTCTGTACGATATTCCATTAAATCTTCATAGCTATAGATTTCCGCACGGATAAATCCCTTTTTCAAAGTCTGTGTGGATAACACCTGCACATTGCGGTGCTTTCATGCCTTCATGGAAAGTCCATGCACGGCACTCCGGTTCCGCCAACCGTAAAGAATGTTCTTAGGCCTAATAAATTGATACGCAGCACGAATAATCTTATCCAAACCAGATTGAGCTATTCTAAATCCTGCATGAATGCAATCTTCTCTTCTTTATCAAGACTTGAAAGTTCTTCTTCCATCTTTTGCACAAATAGCAATACATTCACTACCCTCATTTTGCCACAAATGCCTTTTTACCTTTTGGTGAGTATGCATTACTGTCAGGATCACCGATTTCTTCATCGCTCATATTTGCAACATAGATAACTGGCTTTGATGTAAGTAAACCATAATTCTTTAAAACCTCGCGGTCAGAATCTTCTAAGTCTCCTAGACGTACTGGTGTCCCTGCCTCTAACAACTTTTCAAACTTCTGCAATGATGTATATTTCAGCTACTGCATCCTTATCCTTGGATGTCTGTGCTTTTTTCGCAACCTTACTAATACGATTTTGAACTGTATCCAAATCACTTAAGCAAAGCTCTAAGTTAATTTCTTCAATATCACGAATTGGGTCAACAGAACCTTCTACATGCTCGATATTACTATCATCAAAACATCTTACAACGTGAACGATTGCATCTGTCTCACGAATATTCGCTAAGAATTGATTTCCTAAAACCTTCTCCTTTTGAAGCACCTTTTCACAAGACCTGCAATATCTGTAAATTCGAATGTAGTATAAATTGTCTTCTTTGGGTGGAAGAGTTCTACGAAGTCATCCATTCTCTTATCAGGAACTTCTACCACACCAACGTTTGGATTGATGGTTGCGAATGGATAGTTCTCTGCTAGGACCTGGCTGTTTGTAATTGCATTAAACAAAGTTGATTTACCAACATTTGGTAGGTCAACGATACCTGCTGTTAATGACATATATGATTCCTCTTTTCTTTCCTCTTATTCCTGTGGTGCTTTTTCAATAATCTTCTTTAGCTTACACTCAAATTCATGTCTTGGAAACATCACGACTGCACCACAACCTAAACACTTGATTTTAATATCAGCACCCATACGAATCACTTTCCAATACTTGGACTTCTTGCATGGATGTTCCTTTTTCATTTCGACTGTATCGTTTAGATTAAAATCATTAATCATAGTCCCTGCCTCTTTTCATACGCAGTAATTGTATTTTGTAACAACATGCAAATAGTCATCGGACCCACACCCTTTGGTACAGGCGTAATCGCGCCTGCCTTAGGCATTACAGATTCAAAATCTACATCTCCACACAGATGACCATCAACACTATTTACTCCAACGTCGATGACATACGCGCCTTCTTTGACATATTGCGCATCAATCATCTTTGGCTTGCCTACTGCGACAATTAAGATATCCGCTAAGTTTGTAAGTTCTTTTAAGTTTGCAGTATGGGAATGACAGATTGTAACTGTCGCATTTGCATTCTGTAATAGACGTGCAACTGGTGTTCCTACCAGTTTAGAACGGCCAATAACCACCGCATGTTTACCCTTAGGATTACATTTCATACGTTTTAAGAGTTCCATGATACCGAGTGGTGTACATGGTACAAACGATGGTTGGTTCATAAAGAATCTTCCAAAGTTTAGCGGATGTAACCCATCCACATCCTTTTGTGGATCGATACAAGCTATCGCCCTATCCTCATCAAAGCCTTCAGGTAATGGTAGTTGAATCAAAATACCATCAACCATATCATCCTTGGTACAATCACAGATTGTCTTCTCCAGTTCCTCTTGAGAGATAGAAGAAGATAAACGAATGGTATTAGTTTTAATTCCAACTGCTGCACACGCCTTCTCTTTTCCACGCACATAAGACTCAGATGCTGGATTATCGCCTACAAGGATAACCGCAAGACATGGAGTTCTCATACCTGCAGATACCCAAGATTCCACTTTTGAGCGCATATTCTCTTTTAATTCGGCAGATAATTCACTGCCGTAGATAATTTGTGTCATTTTAAATCCTCCGAATCTAGACATATTGTGATAGGACCATCGTTGAGCAGTTCAACTTTCATATCTGCCGCAAAGATGCCTTCCTCTACTTGTAAACCATAGCGTCTCAATACTTCATTAAAGTATAAGTACATCGCTTTAGCATGTTCAGGCTTCCCTGCCCCGTCGAAACTTGGACGATTACCTTTTTTGCAGTTTGCGAATAACGTAAACTGTGAAATAGATAAAATCGCACCTCCAACTTGTTGTAATGCTAGATTCATCTTCCCATTTTCATCATCGAAAATACGCATTTTGGCAATCTTATCTGCCATCTTTTTCTACTACTGACTTCTGTGTCATCATCTTTGATTCCAACCAACAATGAAAACCTTGTTCAATTTTTCCCATTTATGACGCCATCAATGGTAACACTGGCATGTTTTACTCTTTGAATTACTGTTCTCATATCGATAAAAATTATATCAGATATTGGAATAATGTTGCCGCATAATCACAAAAGAGCATATATTTTCTCTTATATGCTCCTATAAATAATCAAAATTTATCCACTGATACAGTTATTACTAAATTTTTGAAACTATGGTTGCGTCTTTCCCATTCCATAATTCATATGTCACATCCGCAAAAGGAATATATTCTCTATCATGTGTAACGCTGATAATTGTCTTTCCATCTTTTGATAGCTCCTTGAAATATGATAAAATCAGCTGCGTATTTTCACGGTCAACATTAGATGTAATTTCATCCAATAAGTATATCTCCACGTTTCTCAATAACGCTCTTGCGATACACAAACGCTGTTTCTGCCCAGTAGACATAATTTTTCCTGCTTCATAAATATCAGTATCCAAAGCATCATCCAACGAGGAAACATAGTCTTTCATATTCACTGTTTTTAATACTTCCCAAATCATTTCATCTGTAATTGTATCGCTACTAACCGTTAAATTACTGCGAATACTGCCCGGGAATAAAGAAGGTGATTGTGATAAATGAGCCATCCCTGATTTCTCAGATCATGGCTATCAATATCCTTCAAAGATATACATCAACCATGATTTTCCCTTCGTACTCTGTGTAGAACTTTTCTATTAATTTTAAAATTGTACTCTTTCCAATACCACTTTCACCAAGGATAACCGTCCATTTATGAGACTGTAATTCTAACGTTAGATTTTTTAAGATAGGTGTATTTGTATATTGAAAATTTACTTGTTCAAATCTGATTGCACGCTCCATTGAAAATGGATGCTGATTGTTAGAAAATATCATACTCTAATTCGAATAATTCCTTTGTCTTTTGTAAATTCACCTTTGAACTTTCCTTTTTCAATTTCCGTTGAAAATATTGTATGTAAATAGGAATATAACAACTCACAATAGTGACTACAGAAACAATTGTTCCGACTGTAAGTTTTGTTGTGTACATCATAAGTAATGCAACGATACCAAATGATAGTCCGGTAAATAGAGAGGTCATAAAACCATTGATCCATACACCCGCTAAAGATTCCATCGACGCTACACTTCCCCAAACAGAAACAATTCCATCATTATTCTCTTTTAATCTGATTGATATAAAATGCCTCAAGGTTGTTACTCTTGATATAGTCGATATTCTTAAACATGTCTGCTTTTAACTGATTATTCTTTTGCGTTCTTTTTCAACCACACTATTTACTAATCCCTCTAACTTAAGATGAATAAATCTGACCGGAATAATACTAAGCGGCAAGAATAAAATTTGGAATACTCCTATCACAGGGTGATAAGAGCACAAAATTATAAAGATGATAATTGAGGATAGAATTGCACTATAGTAACTAGGAACATCTTTGATATAGAACAATAATAAGTTAGAAAGTTCTCTACCTGATTCCGTCAATAGCTCAATAGAATGTGCGTATCAAAAAAGCAGAGTGGTTGATGAATTATCTTATCCATTAATTGAATTGCATACTCATTTCCCTTATTTCTGGCGAAAACAATCGTAAAGTAATTAAAAACGATTTTACACATATGTGCAATAGTGGTATCGACACAAATATTAGAATACTAATGATAATTGTATGCATGTTTCTTTTAGTGGGATAACTGTATCAATGATATATTGCATTAATCTTGGAGATATTAGACTAATGATTTCTGACAAAACACAAAAGCCAAATGCAATCAATGCATACTTCAACGTGGATTTTTTTATAATCCCTTCTAGTTGTGACATATCTACCTCTTAGTACCTAATTCTTTCATTATCATTATTATATTTTATGGAAGATAATACAATCCACAAAAACATCGCACTTTACTTCGTACGATGTTATTCAATATAAGAATTAATTGCGGAATTAGCAATCGATAGGAGAATACTTGCGATAAACGCTGATGGGAATCCTATAATATACGAACCTGGCGCAAAACTAAACGCTGTTGCGAGTACAACTGCATTGATAACCAATGAAAAATAACCCAAAACTCAAGAATGTAACCGGCAAGAAGATCAACTTCATTAGCGGCTTTAAAGTCGCATTCAAAATCATTAGTACAAAAAGCAATCGCAAAATAACGCATTCGGTGTTGCGATGTATATAGATCTCATGAGGTAATCAATTACCCAAAGTGAAATTACATTCACTAGTAAAGCAGTTATAAATTTCTTCATTTTTGCTCCTTTTCATTTTGCAAATATAGCACACCTAAGCGGCTACGAGTATCAGGATAATCACCGATACGATATCTAATATACGCATAAGATAACCTCCTTTCAACATGGTTATTTTACCATACTTGCAAATATAGGAATACTAATTATTCCTTGACACGAAGAAGTCGTACTGCATTAATGACGCATAACATTGCTACTCCTGTATCCGCAAAAATTGCCATCCACATATTCGCAATACCAAGTGCACCTAATACTAATGCAAGCACTTTAATCGTAATTGCGAAGACAATATTTTGATTTGCGATACGAATAATTTCTCTTTGCCTGTCGAATGGTTGTGTCAATCTTGTTTAGATTATCATCCGTGATGATGACATCTGCCGCTTCAATTGCCGCATCACTACCAAGCGACCCCATCGCAAAGCCAATATCTGCACTTCTCATCACCGGCACATCATTAACACCATCACCCACAAATGCGACCACACCATCTTTCTTAACAGTATTCACGCATGTAATTTTTATCTTCTGGTAAGCAACCTCCATAGATAGATTTGATACCAATTTCTTTTCCTACTTCTTGACAGATTTCTTTCGCATCACCAGATACCATCATGCAAGCATGATTCTTGTTTAAATTATGTATTGCATTGGCCGCATCTTGCTTAACTGTATCCTTTAGTAATATACAACCCAAGAAGATGCCGTTCTCTGCCACATATACATAGGTTCCTGGTTCTGTGTATTGTGTACAATCCACATTGTTTTCTTTCATCATCTTATAATTACCAACGAGTACTTGATGATTTTCTAATGTGATAGAAATACCCCTACCCGCAATCTCTTGCATATCAGAAATCTTAGTTTGATCTACTTCATTTCGATAAGAATTCTGAATTGCTTTCTGCAATTGGATGATTGGAATAGCTTTCCGCATAGGCTGCTAATTTCAATAGTTTTTCATCATCACTACTGTTTAACAAACGATTCACCGCAAACTGTCCTGTTGTTAAAGTACCCGTTTTATCAAATACGATTGTACGAATCTCTGCAATCTTCTCTACATAGTTTGCACCTTTTAACATAATGCCATGCATGGATAGCCCACCAATTCCTGCAAAGAATGAAAGTGGAATAGAAATTACTAACGCACATGGGCAAGAAATAACCAAGAATGTACAAGCACGATAGATACCTTCATTGAGATTACCCGTCACAATTGCTACTACAATAGCCACTAGAATTGCTAATGCAACAACCGTAGGAGTGTAGTAATGAGAGAACTTTGTAATGAATTTCTCTTGTTTTGGACTTTGTCTCGTTATTTTTCTTCGATGATATTTAGAATTCTTGAGACTGTAGATTGTGCAAACTCCTTCGTAGTACGAATTAATAACACACCACTTGTATTCACAACACCCGAAATTACTTCATCATTTACATCCACATCACGTAGATTCGATTCACCCGTTAAAGATGCTGTATCAAGGGAAGAACTACCATTCACAATAACACCATCTAAAGGGATTCGCTCTCCAGGTTTTACCTGAATGATATCGCCAATCTGTACTTCCGTTGGATCTACTTTAATGAACTCCGTTCCGATTTGTACAAATGCATAGTCAGGACGAATATCCATCAAAGATGCGATAGACTTACGAGAATGATCCACTGCTAAATCCTGGAAGAATTCCCCAATCTGGTAGAATAACATAACACCAGTTGCTTCCTTACAATCGCCTAGATATAACGCCGCAAAAGTTGCGATAGTCATAAGAAAATGCTCGTCTAATAGATTTCCTCGTTTCAAATTATAGAAGGCCTTATAGATAACATCGTATCCAAGAATGATATACGCAAGTAATGTTGAAATATTACTTGTGATGCCTGTGAATAAGAATGATAAACCAAATAACACTGCACCGAGTACCAAGCGAACAATCATGATATGTGTACTATGTTCCTCATTCTGTTCAACCTTCTGTTCTGCATAATAACGTGAAAATTCAACCTCTGGTTCTTCTCTAGCAATCATTTCACGTAGTTCATTTTCAATACGTGTATATTCAGCTGTCGCAAATTGTACACGCAAAATCGCATGCATGAAATCAGCTTCCGCATGTTCTACACCTTCAATTTCCATTGCCTTTTCCGCAATCTCATTGGCACAATCTGCACAGTCGATATTCTTAATATTAAATTTAAAGAGATGTTTTGGCTCTTCGTGTAGGGCTGTAATCACTGCATTAGGTTCATCGTCATGGATAATATCAAAAACCTTCTGTTCAATCACAGAATGATTTCTTTCTTCACAGGCAAAGTACATCTTCTGCTGCATAAAGTGAATATCCGCATCTACGACACCCTCTATTTTTCTAATTTCCTCTGCTAGTTCTGCGGCACAATCCGCACAATCAATTCCGACAATACGATATCTATATTCCATTTTCAGCACCTCACACACATAATACTTGAACAACTGTTCAGGTATTATGATATTACTTTTTGATATTTTGTCAATCTATGATAGGAATGATATAATTTCTTCGTTTTGGAGGTAATCCCCATGATCAAAGCAAATTATCATACACATACTGCCCGTTGTGGCCATGCGATTGGCACAGATGAAGAATATGTACAAGCTGCGATTCAAGCAGGTTTAACAACCCTTGGATTCAGTGATCATGCTGCATATCGTACACCATGTCCTGGATTACGTATGAACATCGAACAAATTCCTGATTATTACCAATCCATTCGTACCTTACAGGAAAAATATGCATCTCAAATTGATATTCATCTTGGCATGGAAGTCGAATACTATCCAAGTCAATGGGACACCATTCGTGAATACCGAAATACTTTAGATTATATTATTTTAGGACAGCACAATCTTACAATTGATAAAGATAGCGTCTATGAATTTGATAACAGCGACCAAGTTGAACGCTACGTAAAATGCTTAGAAGAAGCTTGCCAACATTATATGTGTGATTATATTGCGCATCCTGATGTATTTCTCTGGAAATATCCAAAAATTGATGAGAGCGTACTCAACGCCGCCGAAAAGATTGCTGATATATCTCGATTTTACGATATTCCTTTGGAGTTAAACTGTGGTACTGGTGTACGCATTGGTAAGAAAGAATATCTTGACGGAGAGCGCTATGCCTATCCAACTAGAGCTTTCTTTGAAATTTTCGCAAAGAAAAAATGTCCAGTTATCATTGGTTTGGATGTACATGATCCAAAACAATTCTTAACTGAACAAAACCTAAATCGTGCTTTGTCTGTAGTCGAAGGCCTTAATTTAAACTACGTACAAGATATTGATTTAGTTGGAGAAGCGAAAAAGAGAAAATTAAAATTCTACTAAAAAAGTTTATGCACAAGCATAAACTTTTTATATCTATTCTAATTCAAACGCTCCTGTATATAACTGGTAGTATTGACCCTTTTGAGCAAGTAATTCTTCATGGGTACCACGTTCTATAATTCGACCATGGTCTAATACAATAATTACATTTGAATTCTTAACGGTAGATAAACGGTGCGCAATAACAAATACAGTACGCCCATTCATCAAACGGTCCATACCAGTTTGTACAATCTGCTCTGTACGTGTATCAATAGAAGAGGTAGCCTCATCCATGATCATAACTGGTGGGTCTGCGACAGCTGCTCTAGCAATTGCTAATAACTGACACTGACCTTGTGAAAGATTAGAACCATCACCATTCAACATTGTTTGATAGCCTTGTGGTAGATGTTGAATAAAGCCATCTGCACCCGCAAGTTTCGCTGCTGCGATACATTCCTCATCTGTCGCTGTTAAGCGTCCATAACGAATGTTATCCATAACAGTACCTGTAAATAGTACTGTATCCTGCAAAACAATTCCTAAAGACTTACGTAAAGAAGACTTCTTAATCTTATTGATGTTGATACCATCATAACGAATCTTTCCATCTGCGATGTCATAGAAACGGTTAATCAGATTTGTGATTGTTGTCTTACCAGCACCAGTCGCACCTACAAAGGCGATCTTTTGACCAGGTTTACCAAATAATGTCACATCATGCAAGATCATCTTATCTGGATTATACGCAAAGTCTACACTCGCAAAGCGAACATCACCAGCTACCTTTGTATAAGTAACTGTACCGTCTTCATGTGGATACTTCCAAGCCCAAAGCTCAGTCTGTTCGTTTGTTTCTTTGAGTTCACCATCTTTTTCCGTCGCATTGACAAGTGTCACAATACCATCATCTACTTCAGGCTCTTGGTCAAGTAATTCAAATACACGTTCTGCACCTGCAAGTCCCATTACGATTGAGTTAATCTGTGGAGAAATCTGCTGAATCATACCAGCAAATTGACGTGACATTCCTAAGAACGGCACAATAACCGCAATTGAAAATGGTAACCCTGAAACTGAGAAGTTCGGGAACTTTTCTTGAATAAAGATACCACCAGCTACCGCAACGAATGCATAAATTAAATAGTTTACGTTGTTTAAGACAGGCATCAAGATATTAGAATAACGGTTCGCCGTATTAGATGCTTCATAAAGCTCGTTATTTGCTTGATTGAAAATTTCCTCAGCTTCATCCTGGTGATTAAATACTTTGATGACCTTTTGTCCATTCACCATCTCTTCGATAACACCCTCTGTCTTACCAGTTGCCTTTTGTTGTAAGATAAAGTATTTTGCAGAAAGACCACCAGCTTACGTGTATTTCAATGGATACTGCAGCGCCAATTAAGATAACCACTGCCATCGGAATACTGTAATAGAACATGATTGCGATAATCGTGATAATCGTAACGATTGAAATTAATAACTGTGGGAAACTCTGTGAAATCATCTGACGCATTGCATCGATATCATTTGTATAGTGAGACATAATATCACCATGTGGATGTGTATCAAAATAACGAATTGGCAGTTTCTGCATATGTGTAAATACTTCTTTACGTATCTTGTGTAACACACCCTGCGTAAAGAATGCCATTAACTGGTTATATACAATTCCGATGATTAACGCAACTGCGTAAATGATTGCCAACATTGTAACGAGTTTTACAATAAATGGCTTTGTGACTTCCCATGTCCAGCCTTGTTCCCAAGCCTGCTGTAATACAGCGACAACATTCTGTTGGAAAATAGATGGCAAAGCGCCCAAAATTGCATTGGTAATAATTAATACTACAATCAGTGGAAACAGAACTGGATAGTAGGATAGTACCATCTTGATCAATCTCTTGAAGGATTTTTTACGATTCGTTTGTTTCTGATTCATATTAACGAACACCTCCTTCTTCCACGATTTCCTCAGTACCTTGTTTATTCTGAGATAGATATACTTCACGATAGATTTGATTTGTCTTTAGTAATTCTTCACTTGTGCCAATCGCATCAATCTTACCGCCATCCAATACTATGATACGATCCGCATCTTCAACAGAAGAAGTTCTTTGGGCAATGATAATCTTTGTTGTTTCCGGAATATATTCTTTCATTGCCTTGCGGATAATTGCGTCTGTCTTTGTATCTACGGCAGATGTCGAGTCATCCATAATCAAAATCTTTGGTTGTTCAAGAGTGCTCTAGCGATACAGAGTCTTTGTTTCTGACCACCAGAAACGTTTGTTCCACCCTGTTCAATCCAAGTATCATAACCATCTGGCATCTGCTCAATAAACTCATCTGCACAAGCCAAATGACATACATGTTTCACTTCTTCTAATGTTGCGTCCTTATTACCCCAACGGATATTATCCGCAATCGTACCAGAGAATAACACATTCTTCTGTAATACCATCGCAACAGAATCACGTAATGTCACTAGATCATAATCTCTAACATCTTCTTTCCCAACACGTACTGTACCTTCAGTAACGTCATATAAACGTGGAATCAACTGTACAAAGGAAGACTTTGCAGAACCTGTTCCACCAATAATACCAATAGTTTCACCAGATTTAATATGGACATCAATATTTTCAAGAACTGGTCTTTCTGCTGTAGGTGAATATTTGAAACGTACATGGTCGAAGTCAATAGAACCATCCTTTATTTCTGTAATTGCATTTTCTTTTGATGTGATAGAACTCTTCTCATTTAATACTTCAACGATACGCTTGCATGACTCTTCAGAGAATGTAATCATTACAAACACCATCGATAACATCATTAAGGAAACCATGATTTGGAAACCATATGTCATCAAAGTAGATAGCTGTCCTACGTCTAAACTTGTTCCATTTGTCTTGATAATCATTTCAGAACCAAACATCAACACAAATAACATAACCGCATAAATACTTATCTGCATTAACGGATTATTCAAAGCGATAATCTGCTCTGCACGTGTAAACATTTTGCGAATATCATTTGATGTCTCATCAAATTTATTAATTTCATAGTCTTCACGAACAAAGGATTTCACGACACGAATACCCTTTACATTTTCTTCTACGATGCGTGTAATTTTATCAAAGAGTGGGAATCCCTTTTTAAAGACTGGCATAACTGTTCTTACAATCAAATATAACCCAATTCCTAAGAACGGAATAATGATTAAGAAGATGACTGCCATTGATCCACCCATAATATACGCCATCGTAAAGGAGAAAATTAAATTAAGTGGTGCACGTACAGCGGTACGAATAATCATCATAAATGCCATCTGCACATTTTGAATATCCGTTGTCAAACGTGTGACTAATGATGCTGATGAGAATTTATCAATATTTGAAAAGGAAAATTTCTGGATATTAGAGAAGATATCATAGCGTAGATTTTTCGCAAAACCTGTACTAGCCTCTGCACAATAGATACCTGCTAAATATCCACACAATAGTGAAAGGAGTGATAAGATAACTAACTTCCATGCATATCCTAAAATGACAGATAAATCACAACCTGCTTTAATATCATTAATTAATAATGAGATTAAAAACGGAATCAACGCCTCGATGATTACTTCACCTACAACAAATGTAGGTGTCAGTATAGTTGCTAATTTAAACTCTCGAATACTTTTCATTAATTCTTTAACCATCGCTACCTCCTAAAATCACTTGATTATTTTTACACTATATCTTAAAAGAAAACATAAAGGAAAGATTTTACATCTTTCCCTAATCATTCACTTTATAATACTCTTCTAATGTAAGTCCTGAATCATAGACTTTCTTAGCTTCTTCGACACCAATATACCTAAAACTCCAAGGATTATATGCAATACCTGTTATTGATTCTTTTCCTCGTGGGAATCGAAGTATATATCCATATTCATAACTATGCTTTAATAACCATTGATACGCAGCTGTCGATTCAAATGAATCATCAATATCATGATCGCGATTATCATCGGATAAGTCAACTGCTAATCCAAGTTGATGCTCGCAAGCACCAGGAATTGCATCATAAGAGTCAGCTAAAGCTTTCCCATCTGTACTTACATATGTATTATAGAGAGCTAGTTGTTGGGCATAAGAACGATATCCACTAACTAGATATAAATCTACTCCATCTTTATGTGCTGCCGCAAACATCTTTGCTAATTCTGAAGCTGCTTCTTGTCTTAGATATTGTGTTCCATTTGAATTTACATTAACAACAGTTAAATCAACAGGGACATAACCAGAATCAATTGGATGACTCTTATTTGTAATCTTCTGAATGGAAGATAAAGTAGTTGTATCAACAGTCGGTTCAACAGTTGGTTCAGGCGTTGAAGTAGGAGATGGTGTAGGACTAGGAGTTGGTGTAGTCTCTACAGAAGTATTCTGATTCGTCTGTATGACCGATAAACAATCTTGGCAATCTTTTTCCGATAATATGCGTGGTGTAAAAAACATTAACTTAATTAATAAGATAAATAAAACACCAAACAATATAGAAAAAAGACCAATCAGTATGCGGATTCGTGATTGATATTTATCTGTGCTTTTCATGCATAATATTATAACATCTAAACCCATAAAAAAGTATAAAAAAAGGGAGAGCGATGGAAAACCATGCTCTCGATGACCCGGCAACGTGCTAGATTTGCTTGCGCTATTTTCGCCGCTACAGTGCTTAACTTCTGTGTTCGGGATGGGTACAGGTGTGGCCACTGCGCCATCATCACCGGATCTTGCTTCTTTGGAACCTCTGTTCCCTGAAAACTAAATAACAGTTTCTGACTTCGTCTTTCTCAAACAGTCGTGTGTGCGTTCTCTCGTGAATAAATCTTCGACCTATTAGTATCAGTCAACTGAATGTATCGCTACACTTACATCTCTGACCTATCAACCTCGTCGTCTTCAAGGGGTCTTATTCATTTGAAATGATGGGAAATCTAATCTTGGAGTCGGTTTCACGCTTAGATGCCTTCAGCGTTTATCCGGTCCGTTCTCAGCTATCCAGCTATGCCACTGGCGTGACAACTGGTGCACCGTAGGAACGTCCACCCTGGTCCTCTCGTACTAGGGGCAGCTCTCCTCAAATTTCCAACGCCCACAACAGATAGGGACCGAACTGTCTCACGACGTTCTGAACCCAGCTCGCGTACCGCTTTAATGGGCGGACAGCCCAACCCTTGGAAGCGAATTCACCTCCAGGATGCGATGAGCCGACATCGAGGTGCCAAACCTCGCCGTCGATGTGAACTCTTGGGCGAGATCAGCCTGTTATCCCCAGGGTAGCTTTTATCCGTTAAGCGACGGCCATTCCATTCTGCACCGCCGGATCACTAACACCGACTTTCGTCCCTGCTCGACTTGTTTGTCTCGCAGTCAAGCACTCTTCTGCGTTTGCGCTCGATGAATGATTTCCAACCATTCTGAGAGTACCTTTGTGCGCCTCCGTTACTCTTTGGGAGGCGACCGCCCCAGTCAAACTGCCCATCTGCCACGGTCCTCTAGCCGGATCACGGCTTAGAGTTAGAATTTCAATTAAGTAAGAGTGGTATCCCAACAGTGACTCCTCTGATCCCAAAAGACCAGTCTCATCGTCTCCCACCTATCCTGTGCATACTTAACCGAAACTCAATAGCAGACTACAGTAAAGCTCCATGGGGTCTTTCCGTCTAGTTGCGGGTAACCTGCATCTTCACAGGTACTAAGATTTCACCGAGTCTGCTGCCGAGACAGTGCCCAAATCATTACACCTTTCGTGCGGGTCAGAACTTACCTGACAAGGAATTTCGCTACCTTAGGACCGTTATAGTTACGGCCGCCGTTCACTGGGGCTTCGGTTCAATGCTTCGACTTGCGTCTGACAAATCCCCTTGACCTTCCAGCACCGGGCAGGTGTCACCCCCTATACTTCGTCTTGCGACTTCGCAGAGAGCTATGTTTTAGTTAAACAGTTGCTAGGGCCTATTCACTGCGGCTCTTTCGAGCACCCCTTATTGCTAACGTACGGGGTCAATTTGCCGAGTTCCTTGGCAACAGTTCTCTCGCTCACCTTAGGCTACTCGCCTCAACCACCTGTGTCGGTTTTGGTACGGGCCGCTAGTAAATTATCGCTAGAAGCTTTTCTTGAGACCTGGTATCACCCTCTTCACTACTTGCTCGCGCGTTCGCTTGAGTCAAGCCTTTGAGTATCCGGCGCGGATTTGCCTACGCCACTCTCCTGCTTGCCTTGCCCAATCCATTCAGGACTTGGGTTAACCCTATCTGTCACTCCATCACTTTACTCGCGGGTGCAGGAATATCAACCTGCTGTCCATCGACTACGCCTTTCGGCCTGGCCTTAGGTCCCGACTTACCCAGGGCGGACGAACCTTCCCCTGGAAACCTTGGTTTTTCGGTGTGTGGGATTCTCACCCACATCTCGCTACTCACACCGGCATTCTCACTTCCATACGCTCCAGCACTCCTTACGGTATACCTTCAATGCTGTATGGAACGCTCCCCTACCACTTATACCTAAGTATAAATCCATAGATTCGGTATTACGCTTAGCCCCGGTTAATTTTCGGCGCAGAGATACTCGACTAGTGAGCTGTTACGCACTCTTTTGAAGGATATGGCTGCTTCTGAGCCAACCTCCTAGCTGTTTGCGCGTCTCCACATCCTTTTTCCACTTAGCGTAAATTTTGGGACCTTATCTGATGATCTGGGCTGTTTCCCTTTTTGACCATGGACCTTATCACCCACAGTCTGACTGCTGAATATTCTTGCCCGGCATTCGGAGTTTGATATCATTTGGTACGGCGAGATGCCGCCCGCATGATTTCAGTGCTCTACCTCCGGGTAGATTCGTTCAACGCTAGCCCTAAAGCTATTTCGGGGAGAACCAGCTATCGCCGTGTTCGATTGGAATTTCTCCGCTAATCACAAGTCATCCGCCAACTTTTTCAACGGGGGTCGGTTCGGTCCTCCAGCTGGATTCACCCAGCCTTCAACCTGCTCATGACTAGATCACTACGGCTTCGGGTCTATCTCTACATACTTGCCACCCTATTAAGATTCGCTTTCGCTACGGCTCCGCATTGTCTGCTTAACCTCGCATGCAAAGATAACTCGCCGGTTCATTCTACAAAAGGCACGCCATCACACCTTAATGTGCTCTGACTTTTTTTGTAAGCATACGGTTTCAGGATCTATTTCACTCCGCTCCCGCGGTTCTTTTCATCTTTCCCTCATGGTACTGGTTCACTATCGGTCATATAGGAGTATTTAGCCTTACCGGATGGTCCCGGTCGATTCCGTCAGAGTTTCACGTGCTCCGACGTACTCAGGATCCCACTCGCGTGAATCGAGATTTCGCCTACAGGGCTTGCACCTTCTGCGGCTGGCCTTTCAATGCCATTCGACTATCTCTTTTCAATCACTTGTCGTGGTCCTACTACCCCAGCTCGTTGCTGGTTTGGGCTGCTCCGATTTCGCTCGCCACTACTCTCGGAATCATTGTTATTTTCTTCTCCTCCAGGTACTAAGATGTTTCAATTCCCTGGGTTGCCTTCTCTTAAGTTATGTATTGGCTTAAGGATGATAAAGCTTTTCAACTTTATCGGGTTTCCCCATTCGGATACCCCCGGATCGTTGCCTGTGTACGACTCCCCGAGGCGTTTCGCCGTTATCTGCGTCCTTCTTCTGCTCTATATGCCAAGACATCCACCGTACGCTCTTACTAATTTAATCACTTATATACGTTTATGCTTTACGAGAACTGTTAACTATTTCGTTTTAGACTTTCTTAGTTAATCTTGTTATCACAACTTTTCGAAAAAGACCTATCTATTGTCTTCTTCTGTTATTCAGTTTTCAAAGAACAGATACTTCCTTCTGAGTTACCTCTTTCGAGATCCCTCAAAACTAAACAGGTAATAAAACTTCTTAAACAACTTTTTACTTCACATCTTTCTCCTTAGAAAGGAGGTGATCCATCCCCACGTTCTCGTAGGGATACCTTGTTACGACTTGACCCCAATCACTAGTCCTACCTTCGACGGCTCCTTCCTTGCGGTTAGGCCACCGGCTTCGGGTATTACCAGCTCTCATGGTATGACGGGCGGTGTGTACAAGGCCCGAGAACGTATTCACCGCGGCATTCTGATCCGCGATTACTAGCGATTCCAGCTTCATGAAGTCGAGTTGCAGACTTCAATCCGAACTGAGACTGTCTTTTAGTGATTCGCTTCCTATCGCTAGGTCGCTGCACGTTGTAACAGCCATTGTAGTACGTGTAGCCCAGGCCATAAGGGGCATGATGATTTGACGTCATCCCCACCTTCCTCCGGTTTATCACCGGCAGTCCCTCCAGAGTCCCCAACTGAATGCTGGTAACTGAAGGCAAGGGTTGCGCTCGTTGCGGGACTTAACCCAACATCTCACGACACGAGCTGACGACAACCATGCACCACCTGTCTCCTTGATAACCTCTACTGTATCTCTACAGCTTTGCAAGGGATGTCAAGGCCTGGTAAGGTTCTTCGCGTTGCGTCGAATTAAACCACATACTCCACCGCTTGTGCGGGCCCCCGTCAATTCCTTTATGTTTCACACTTGCGTGCATACTCCACAGGCGGAATACTTATTGCGTTAGCTGCAGCACTGAGTTTCCCCAATACTTAGTATTCATCGTTTACGGCGTGGACTACTAGGGTATCTAATCCTATTTGCTCCCCACGCTTTCGTGCATGAGCGTCAGTCTTTGGCTAGCAAGCCGCCTTCGCCACTGGTGTTCCTCCATATATCTACGCATTTTACCGCTACACATGGAATTCCACTTGCCTCTCCAATACTCTAGCCTGCCAGTTTAAGTGGCTGGATTGGGTTGAGCCCAACAATTTAACCACTTACTTAACAGGCCGCCTACGCACCCTTTACGCCCAATAATTCCGGATAACGCTCGCCACCTACGTATTACCGCGGCTGCTGGCACGTAGTTAGCCGTGGCTTTCTGGTAAGGTACCGTCACTTAGATATTCTCTATCTACCGTTCTTCCCTTACAACAGAGCTTTACAACCCGAAGGCCGTCATCACTCACGCGGCGTTGCTCGGTCAGGGTTTCCCCCATTGCCGAAAATTCCCTACTGCTGCCTCCCGTAGGAGTCTGGGCCGTGTCTCAGTCCCAATGTGGCCGTTCACCCTCTCAGGCCGGCTACGCATCATCGTCTTGGTGGGCCGTTACCTCACCAACTAACTAATGCGCCATAAGCCCATCCACCAGTGTTTTTAACCTTTAATAACCAGAAGATGCCTTCCGATTACCTATCCGGTATTAGTCCCCGTTTCCAGAGATTATCCCAGTCTTCGTGGGTAGGTTGCTTATGTATTACTCACCCGTTCGCCACTCCTTCGATCTAGCAAGCTAGATCTCCAGCGTTCGACTTGCATGTATTAGGCACGCCGCCAGCGTTCATCCTGAGCCAGGATCAAACTCTTCATTTGATTGACTCTTTTATTTTACGAAGTCTCTTGCTTCGTATTCTTTTGCTTGACGTTGTTTATGTGTCTTATTCCTGTTCAGTTTTCAAAGATCTCTGCATCTCTCCTTCCGAAGAGTGCTGTATTAATATACCAAGTATCTATCTTGATGTCAATATTTTTATCATTTTTCAAGATTTTTATATGGCTCAAGTGAAAAAGTTAAATTCCACTTCTAAAGAATAAAAATAAAGTGGAAGTAAGTTATTCAGAAATAGTACTATTAAGGGTCAATAACCTAAGATGGTACTATTTTTTTAAGTTGAAAAATGATTATATTTTTAGTTAGAATGAAGATGAAGTTACAGAAAAATGAGCGCATGAAAGGTAGGCAGAATCTACTGTTCAAAAATTTGTAAGAGTTGATTCTACTTCGTTCTCTGATGAAAGTTAAATACCGACCCTTCGTGTGTGATTGATTTTTGAAACTTTTGAGTTATCTTCTTACTTTAGAAGATATGGTTTTAGAATTACTTCGTCTGCAGCGATTTCGGTAATTCCAAAATCATAAAGTCTCTTAGCCATTTCTTCGTTGTAGAAATGGAGCAGCTGTATGGATGATCTTCCGTGCAGCTTTTCTTTTTAGATATGAGTTGATATTGGTACTGATAAGATTTGCCTTTTCTTGTGATGTAAGTCCCAATGCATGGAGATCGCATCCCTTTGGACATATCTCTCTTACCAATAAATGACGTTCTCTAGACTTCCTTTCTGCCAAGAGGCCATCGAGATCACAGTAGAACATACGTGTCCTACGCATTCCATCTTCACGTATCTCAGCTTCTTCAGCTAGAATGAATTCACTTCCTCTGTCTGTTAATATGACCTCAACTTCTTTTTCAAACATTTCTTTTCCTAGTATCTTTTCCAATAATAGGATTCCATCCAACATATGTAAGGAGTCCTTTACTGTTTTTGATAGATACATATCAAGAGGTCATACTCTCTGAATTTGAAGGTCTGTAGGAAAGGACCATTGGATATGTCGTTGTATACCGTATCCATCTCTACGACCTTGGCATCGAATTCTTTTCCATATATATCAAGAAGTCAGGTACTTTCTTCCTATCAGGTATCGATTGTCTTTGCGTGGCTTATATGTATTGCGCTTTTGTTTGGACATCTTTCGTCTTACGACACGTTTCAAATCGATTGTGCTGATTGATACGCCCACATCTTGGAAGACACCATTTTCGATATAGTTGTATATTGTCTTTTTCTGATAGTTTGATTTCTTTGTGACTTTGAAGAATAGAGTAGATAGACTGACCTTTCTTGAGTAATGGTAATAAGAGCTCACCAAGCTGCTTGATATCATTTACTGTCGCATTGATACCTTTTTCGTGAAGATGTAAGTGTCATCTGATGGTCGTGCTGTGCATCAAATGCAGAGTATCGATATTTGTCATAACGACAAGAGCGATGGTTTCCACATCCATTACAAGCTCCTGGTGACTTGTCCCTGCGAGTACATTTGAAGGGACATAATCACTACAATCTAGAGTACAATATCGTTCATGTTTTACAACGTTTATAGTTAGCACACTCTAGAGGCAGATTACATTTTGTATGCAAGGAAGCGATGTAGTGATTTCTTTTCCTATGGTTGACTTGTCTTTACCAAGGGTAGTAGCGATAGCTTGTTTAGTAGAACCATTTTTCGATAGCAGTTTCGATGATCTGTCTATCTGAATAAGACGTATGTGAATTCTTCGTTAACATAATGTTTTCCTCCTAAAAACACGAAGGATAGGCAATTATATTGAACTAGAAGTGTAAGAGTAAATTCAACTAGAGTTTGGTGAATAACTAAATTCAACTTTCATACCTTAGAAGTGGAATTTAACTTTTTCACTTGAGGATTTTTTTATATGTCTGCATAGAAAAAAGGGCACTTTAAAATCTCGTGGGGTTGGGGATAGGCTATAAACTTTTGTGGGCACGAAAAATCATCGTGCTCATTTTTTGTGGGGAGTCCAAAATATAATAAAACCTCCATGCTATTATCTTCTTGTCTGGAGAATCAAATAGAAATGGAGGTAGCCCAATATGGCTATTCATGATTTTATCACGTCAACCTTAAATCTAACATCGGATTCAATTCAAGAAATCGATACGATGCGTAAGGAAGACCATCTTTTTGTATATATAACGCTGGTAAACCAACACCCCACCTGTCCTTACTGTGGTGGCCCTTCAATCTCTAAGGGTTATATTCATAGAACTTACAATCACCTTCCTTTAGGCGATACACCTTCATCTATCCATTGGAAGCGTAGACGCTATACCTGTAAGGATTGTTTTAAAACATTTTCCGAGGATAATCCTTTTGGACCTGAATATTTTCATCAAACCTATGCTGTACTGTATAAGATTGCTGCTGACTTTCAAAATCTACATCTATCCTATAAAGATATTGCCAAAAGGTATAATACCTCGGTTACTACTGTCCAACTATATGCCGACAGTTTCATTCAAGTCCCAAGGTTAACTCTACCGATCAATCTAGGAATTGATGAGCTTCATTCTAATATGGCCAAATATGGTGGTTCATATCTATGTTCTTTTGTAGATAATGATGCTCGCGTTCTCAATGAACTATTACCCGATCGTTCAAAACGAACATTATCAGCACATCTCGAGAAGATACCTCTAGAAGAAAGAAAACGTGTCTTATATGTAACCATAGATATGTGGGAACCTTATAAACAAGTCTCTCTCAAATACTTTCCAAACTGTAAGATATCCGTCGATCCTTTCCATGTAGTCAAACATCTTTCTGATGGTTTTACTAGATTACGTGTATCTTTAATGAACCAGGTTCCTAAAGAAAGTCCTGCTTACTATCTGCTCAAGCACTTTCACCGCCTCTTGGAAAGTGATTGTTTCCTGGATAACGAACCTAAATATAATCATTTCTTCCGTCAGAAGATGAACTATCGGGATCTATATGATGCACTTCTCAATCTTAACCCTTTGCTCAAACAGGCCTATGAGTTAAAGGAAGATTATAGATATTTTAATAGAAATTCTACTTATCCAGAATGTGTTGAAGAACTCACAGATTTAATTAGGTATTTTAAAGAATCTAGACTGGAATGTTATACCGAGTTCATTAATTTATTGGAAAATTGGTTTGAAGAAATATGCAATTCATTTCAAAAGACCAACAGAAGATAGAAAAACAGTCTAATGCACTCGCTGAGAGTCTTAATCAAAAAATGCGAGAATTTATTATGGTATCAAATGGCCTCAGTAATTTTGAACGATTCAGAGCACGTGTTATTTATGCACTCAACTACAGGATTGGCTTCTCATTGACATCAAACATTCAAGCATACAATCGTAAACAGAAAAAATAATAAATACATTGTTACTCTCCAGACAAAAAGACAATCCCGTAGAGAATAACTCTCTGGAATTGTCTTTTATAAAATCTATCCCCATGGGATTTTATTGCGTGTTTTTTGAAAACCCCACGCTATTTTAAATTACCGAAAAAAGCAGCCTGTTTCCAGACTGCTTCATTTCATGCATTCATTAGAAATCAAAGTTATGTTCTGACCTCATGCGTTCAGCTAAAGCAAGTGCAGATTCTGCACTACTTACATGCACATCCGCGTTGCTGCCGAGAATCTCATCAGGCAATCTATTTGCAGTTGCTTCTGCGAGTTCTCTAGCCTTTTCTTCACGAATTTCCTTGAGTTCCATTGCACGTTCCTCGATGCGACGTGATGTTTCACGGTCAAAGTTTCTACCTGTTCCGGCTGGGATAAGTTTACCGATGATAACATTTTCCTTAAGACCTTCAAGTTTATCAACCTTACCTCTAACTGCAGCTTCTGTAAGAACTCTTGTTGTTTCCTGGAAGGATGCAGCAGATAAGAATGAATCTGTTTCAACAGCTGACTTGGAGATACCTAAGAGTAATGGACCAAACTTCGCTGGTTTCTTTCCATCGAACAATAAATCTTCATTGATTGCATTCATGTTAGCGAGTGACAATGTCTGTCCAGCACTTAAGCCAGAATCATTACCTTCGATAACAATGACTTTCTTTAACATCTGCTTGATCATTACTTCCAAGTGCTTATCAGAAATATCGATGGACTGAGAAGAGTAAACCTTCTTAACTTCCTTCAAGATATATTCCTGTACAGCTCTTACACCAGCTACTTCCAATAGTTCCTTAGGAGCGATTGGACCTTCAGTTAACTTATCACCAGCAGATACATGATCGCCGATATTTAAGTTCTGACGCTTCACCTGTGTTAAGTCGCACTTGTGTTCGATAGATTCATTTTCATTAGATACAACAATAACTGTACCTGTCTTGTTTTCATTGTCATGTACATCAGTGATTTCACCATCAATCTTAGAGATGACAGCTAATCCCTTAGGTGCACGTGCTTCGAATAATTCTTCTACACGAGGAAGACCCTGTGTAATATCACCGTTCTGTGTCGCAACACCACCAGTGTGGAAGTTACGCATAGTTAGCTGTGTACCAGGTTCACCAATCGCCTGAGCGGCCATGATACCGATAGCTTCGCCTTCTTCAACGAGATTACCTGTAGCCATGTTACGTCCATAGCACTTACGGCAGATACCATTTGTGGATTCACATGTGAACACATTACGGATGTAAACTTCTTCAACACCAGCTGCAACAACCTTCTGTGCTAAGTCTTCATCAACTAATGTATCACCTTCGACAATCACTTCCCCTGTCTTAGGATTTAAGATTGGCTTTTGTGTGTAACGTCCAACAATACGATCGAATAAACCTTCAATTAATACTGGCTTTTCATCTGGGCGTAGAATCTTATCTTCATAGATATTCTTAACAAGATATCCGCGTTCTGTTCCACAATCTTCTTCTCCGATAATTACTTCTTGCGCAACATCGACAAGACGACGTGTTAAGTATCCAGATTCAGCAGTCTTCAAGGCTGTATCTGTTAATCCCTTACGTACACCGTGAGTGGAGATAAAGAACTCTGATACGCTCATACCTTCACGGAAACATGAGTAAATTGGAACTTCGATAATAGATGGTTGGTATTCCTTGCGGGACTTAGACTGTGTAGGACGAGCCATCAATCCACGCATACCGGCTAACTGTGTAAAGTGGTTCTTGTTACCACGGGCACCAGATACCGCCATCATGTTGATTGGGTTCATGCGCGCCATGGATTCCATCAAGTTGTTACCAACATCGTTCTTAACATCATTCCAGAGTGAGGAGAATTTAGCCTCCCATTCCTGAGGTGTTAATAGACCTCTGTCACGTAACATGTTGAACTGTTCAGCCTTCTTACGACCTTCAGCCACTAACGCTTCCTTATTAGGTGCGACAGAGATATCACTGAGGGCTACAGTCATACCTGCTAATGTTGAATAGAGGTATCCCATATCCTTCAAGCTATCTAAGATATCTGATGTGCCGTTTGTCTTGTAATGGTCAAAGACAGCCGCAATCAAGTTTCCTAAGTCCTTCTTCTTGAATTCAGATGCTACCTTACGGCCAGCAAATTCCTTCTTGATATCTGTACCTAGTGGAACAAACTCTGAATCTGGTGTTGCCTTTAGATTTTCTGGAGTTACCTCATTGAGGTATGGGAAATCTGCAGGGAATACACCGTTAAAGATAATCTTACCAACTGTTGTTAATAAGTATTTGTTATTTTGTTCTTCTGTAAAGCCAGTCTTGTTAACTGCTCTTGCAGGAAGGGCGATACGGTTATGTAAGTGAACAACACCTGTCTGGTATGCCATCATTACTTCGTTGACATCCTTAAATACGTGTCCTTCATTCTCACTATATCTTCTCCATCTTGCTGCTTCAGTCTTTTCACCAAGCTGTTCTAGAGCATCTGCCTTCTTCTTGAACTCTTCTGCTGTTTCTTCCATGTTCAAGTAGAAGTTACCTAATACTAAGTCCTGTCCAGGTGTAACGATAGGCTTACCATCCTTAGGACCTAAGATATTGTTAGAACCTAACATCAAGACTTCAGTTTCAGCTCTTGCCATCTCACTTAATGGGAGATGGACAGCCATCTGGTCACCGTCGAAGTCCGCATTGAACGCAGGACATACTAACGGATGCACACGGATTGCACGACCTTCAACTAAGCGTGGGAAGAATGCCTGAATACCTAAACGGTGAAGTGTAGGTGCACGGTTTAAGAATACTGGGTGGTTAGCAATAACCTTTTCCACAACATCCCAAACACGTGGATCTTGACGACCAATCAACTTCTCAGCTGTCTTAGGGTTAGACGCAATCTGTAAGTTTACTAATTCATTAATTACAAATGGCTTATATAAGTTAATTGCCATTTCCTTAGGTAATCCGCACTGCCACATCTTGAGGTATGGCCCAATTGCGATAACAGAACGACCAGAGAAGTCAACACGCTTACCTAATAAGTTCTGACGGAAACGTCCCTGCTTACCCTTTAAGGAGTGAGATAAAGACTTAAGTGCACGTCCACCAGCACCTGTAATTGCCTTAGAACGACGACCGTTATCAATTAACGCATCGACAGCTTCCTGTAACATACGCTTTTCGTTTTGAACGATAATTGCAGGAGTTCCAAGTTCAAGTAACTTCTTTAAACGGTTATTACGAGTAATAACACGACGATATAAATCGTTTAAGTCAGAAGTAGCGAAACGACCACCATCCAACTGCAACATTGGACGAAGATCTGGTGGAATAACTGGTAATACAGTTAATACCATCCATTCTGGCTTGTTTGTTGAACTACGGAAAGCTTCTACTGTTTCTAAACGCTTGATTAACTTCTTGCGCTTATCACCTGTAGATTTTTCAAGTTCAGACATAATTGCTGTATATTCAGCTTCAACATCACACTGTTCTAATAGTGTCTTAATAGCTTCTGCACCAGTTTGTGCAACGAAGCTACCAGCACCATAGATAGCATTATTTTCACGATATTCCTTCTCTGAAAGAATCTGCTTGTATTCAAGCTTTGTATCACCTGGGTCAGTTACGATCCAAGATACGAAGTATACAACTTCTTCTAATGACTTAGGCGCTACATTTAGTAGAAGTGCCATACGGGAAGGAATTCCACGTAAATACCAAATATGTGCTACTGGAGCAGCAAGTTCAATATGACCCATACGTTCACGACGAACGCTAGCCTTTGTGATTTCGACACCACAACGGTCGCAGACTACGCCTTGATAACGAATCTTCTTGAACTTTCCGCAAGCGCACTCCCAGTCCTTAGTAGGACCGAAAATGCGTTCGTCGAATAAACCATCACGCTCAGGCTTCTGAGAACGATAGTTGATTGTTTCTGGCTTCTTAACTTCGCCATATGACCAAGCAAGGATTTTTTCTGGTGATGCCAGACCGACTTTAATCGCTGTAAAGTTATTAATATTCATCTAAGCATCCTCCTTATTGATCTTCTTCCCCGAAGTCATCGAACCCTACGGTCGCTGCCTCAGGAATTTCTTCATCTAATTCATCTTTGATTGTTAGATTTTCGTTTGATTCCGCATCATTCACAAGTATAGATGGGTCGAAGTCAAGTGTTGTTTCTTCCTTGAGTTCTTCCTGTTCCATCTGCTTGAGATCCATCTCGTTACCAGCGTCATCCATCATACGTACGTCAATCGCAAGAGCCTGCAATTCGTGTACTAATACACGGAATGATTCAGGAATACCAGCTTCTGGCATATCCTTACCCTTCACAATTGCTTCATATGTCTTTGTACGTCCAGCAATATCATCTGACTTCACAGTCAAGATTTCTTGTAGTACATGAGATGCACCATATGCTTCAAGAGCCCAAACTTCCATCTCACCAAATCTCTGACCACCATTCTGTGCCTTACCACCTAATGGCTGTTGCGTAACGAGTGAGTATGGACCAGTTGCTCGAGCATGTAACTTGTCGTCAACCATGTGTGCAAGCTTAATCATATACATGACACCAACAGAGATACGGTCATCATATGCTTCACCTGTACGGCCATCGTATAGAACATACTTGCCATCTGGTGAAGAGTTGGATTCCTTCATAATCTCACGTAAGTCTGTGTTAGATACACCATCAAATACTGGAGTCGCAAACTTCACACCTAACTGCTTAGCGGCGAAACCAAGATGAACTTCTAATACCTGTCCGATGTTCATACGTGATGGTACACCGAATGGGTTCAACATAATGTCGATAGGAGTTCCATCTGACATGTATGGCATATCTTCAACTGGATTGATACGAGAGATAACACCCTTAGTTACCATGACGTCCAGCCATCTTATCACCCTCAGAAATCTTACGTTTCTGAACGATATAAACCTTAACAACTTCATTTACTCCTGGTGGAAGTTCATGGTCTTCCTTACGCTTGAATACGCGGATACTGTGTACAATACCTGCACCACCATGTGGTACCTTCAAGGAGTTGTCGCGTACTTCACGTGATTTCTCACCGAAGATGGCCATCAATAACTTCTCTTCTGGAGTTTGGTCTGTTTGACCCTTAGGAGTAACCTTACCAACAAGGATATCTCCTTCCTTCACTTCTGCACCGACCATGACGATACCACGACCATCAAGATTGCGGCATGCACTTTCAGCGACGTTAGGAATATCACGAGTAATCTCTTCTGGACCTAACTTCGTTTCACGGCATTCAATGTCATATTCTTCAATATGTACAGATGTGTAGTAATCCTGCGATTGCATCTTTTCAGACATAATAATCGCATCTTCATAGTTATAACCATGCCATGTCATAAACGCGATTGTAACGTTTTGACCTAAAGCAAGTTCACCATTTTCCATCGCTGGACCATCCGCAAAGATTGTGCCACGTTCAACACGTTCACCATCCCAAACAATAGGTTTTTGATTTAAGCAAGTAGAAGCGTTAGAACGACGATACTTCGTTAGTTCATATGTCTTCTCATTGCCGTTATCTTCTGCCACAACAACCTTTGTTGCGTCAACATATGTAACAACACCTGGACCAGTCGCAACACAAGCAGAACCTGAGTCACGCGCAATCACGTGCTCCATACCTGTACCAACAAATGGACTATGTGGGTTCATAAGAGGTACCGCCTGACGCTGCATGTTGGCACCCATGAGGGCACGAGTACAGTCATCATTTTCCAAGAATGGAACGCACGCAGTCGCTACAGAAACAATCTGACGTGGAGATACGTCGGCGTAGTCAACTTGGCTACGGTCAACCATCACAGTTTCACCCTTGATACGAGCGATAATCTTATCACCCACAAGGTGTCCATCCTTAATTTCGTTTGCCTGTGCAATTACATGATCATTTTCTTCATCCGCTGGCATGTACTTGATTTCATCAGTAACCTTGCCATCTACAACCTTACGGTATGGTGTTTCGATGAAGCCATATTCATTTACCTTCGCATAAGTTGTAAGGTACGAAATCAAACCGATGTTTGGTCCTTCAGGTGTCTCAATAGGACAGATACGTCCATAGTGAGAGTTATGAATATCACGCACTTCGAAGCCTGCGCGTTCACGTGTAAGACCACCAGGCCCTAACGCAGAAATACGACGCTTGTTAGATAACTCCGCAAGTGGGTTTTCCTGATCCATGAACTGAGATAACTGGGATGAAGAGAAGAATTCCTTGATCGCAGCTGTTAATGGACGGATATTTGTTAGTTGCTTTGGTGTTAAGTTTGCTGTGTCTGCAATAGACATTCTTTCCTTAACAACACGTTCCATACGTGATAAACCAATACGGAATTGATTCTGAATTAATTCACCAACTGTACGGATACGACGGTTACCAAGCATATCGATATCATCTTGAGAACCTACACCATCGAACATTGTAAGTTCATAGTTATATAGAGCATACATATCACTCATTGTGATTGTATGTCTGTCATTTAATGGGTCAATACCAATTAGGTTCACTGGGTGACCTTCCTGCATTACAGTAACTTCCTGTACGCAAGCACCTACTAGCCAAATTGTCACTTCACCTGAATGGTTTGTAGCCTCAGCCACAATTGCTTCTTGATCAGCTGTAGAAAGCTTAGTCACTTCAACATCTGGTAAGTATGTTGGACACATTACTTCACCATCAGCGTTTGTTAAATCTTCACCGTTCAATGTAACACGGCCGATTTCAAACATACGGGAACCGTAATCAAGAACTGCATTGACATTATCGTTTGTCACCTTAACAGGGGAAGCGATAATGCCAGAGTAAACAGTTACCTGCTTAAATTCCTTAGCGATTGCCTTTACATCTTCTTCTGTAAGAACTGTACCCATTTCTAATGTTGTACGTTCTGTCTTACCATCTAAATCAACTGCTAAGATACGTCCTACTAAGCTATTCTTCCAAGATGTATCCATCACTGCCGTTGACGGGTGTGAGAATGTATGTGTGAATGGTAACGCACGACAATTGATACCCTTATCAATTTCAGCGCGCAACTCATTTCTTAATTCCTTATCAATCACAACACCCTTCTTTACAAGAGTCTTGCCTTCAGCACTTACTAAATCCTTTTCAAGAGATAGGCCTTCCATACGGTCTAAGACACTTAACTTCTTATGAACCTTATAACGACCTGCCTTTGTTAAGTCATATCTTCTGTAGTCGAAGAACTTAGCGTCCATTAAAGTAACCGCACCATCAATTGTTGCGATTTCATCAGCACGCTGGTTTTCATATACAGCTAAGAGCGCTTCATTCTTAGTCTTTGTCTTATCTGCCGCAAGAGTATTACGAACTTCTTCGTAGTTTCCGAAGATGGCTGTATACAATAACATGTAGTCATTCTGGAATTCACGTTCTTCTTCTGGCACGATAACGTCTGAATGTACAGGCAAGTTTAATGCCTTTAAGAACTTCTTCATGCTTGTTGTATCAAATGCATTTTCACCACGTTCAAGGTTCAAGGATAAACCAATTGCCTTAAATAGGATTGAGCTTAATACTTTTCTTCTGCGGTCAATTGATACGTTTAAAATACGGCCAAGTGCAGCTTTTTTATCATCACTCATGAATTCCAACCATGTTCCACGGCTTGGAATCAATTCACATTTGTATGTATCGCGACCTGTGCGCTCTTCTGATTCAATATCAAAGTACGCACCTGGAGAACGAACAATCTGAGATACAATAATACGCTCAGCACCATTAATAATAAATGTGCCTGTTGGCGTCATTAAAGGGAAGTCTCCTAAGAAGACTTCTTCATTCTTCGTAATTACTTCACCAGTTTCTGGATCCATAACCTCTAACTCCATCTTACCCTTAAGAGGAGCGCTGTAATTTACTTCTCTGTATTTGCATTCACTAATTGAATACTTTGGTTCCCCGAATTCATAATCTAGGAACTTCAAACGAATGTTACCCGCATAGTTTGAAATTGGATACACATCGTTAAATACTTCTTTAATACCGTCTCTTAGAAACCAGTCAAAAGCCGCAGTCTGAATTTCTACCAAATCAGGTAGATCTAGACCACTGCTAACTTTAGAATAATCTCTACGAGTTGCCTTGTTGCCATAATGCACAACGTGGTATGTCTGCTTATTTTCCATTTGTTCGCCATCCTTTCGCCTGCACCGCCAGAAATGTCGAAAAAGGGTAGAATAACCCCATCCCTATTCGACTCTTTTGCAATTTACTATAATAAAACAACTTTTTTATTCCGTCAACTTCTTACTTTGCAAAATATAGTACCCTCGATCCTTAGAGATTACCTCACAGTTTCCAAATATTTCCGCAAACTTTTTCTTAGCACTTTCCGCACCTTGTTGTTTGCGAATAACCACATAGATAGAACCACCTACAACTAGATGACTATATGCATCTTCGAACATTTTATAGATAATTTTCTTTCCTGTTCGAATCGGAGGGTTGGTAATAATAAAATGATATTGGCCACTAATTTCAGCATATCCATCCGAAACAAGCGCAGTACATTCTACTTTAGTTCAAGCCGCAGTTCAATTGTGCTAGTTCTACAGCACGTGGATTGATGTCTGCCATTGTGACTTCACAGCTAGGAAATAATGATTTTGTAATGATGCCTAGTGTTCCATATCCACAACCCATATCCATGACTTTACCATACAGTTCTTCTTTACTGATTGCTTTCAGTAAGACATAACTTCCATAATCTACGCCTGTTTTTGAAAATACGCCATTGTCAGTCGTAAAGATATATAAACGGTCTAAAAACCGGAAAGTATGTTCCTTCCGGTTCTCATCCAGATTTCGGTTATCGGTAAAATAATGTGCCATTAACCGTTCCTTTCTAATACCCGAAAAGCCGAACAATTGATTATTCGGCTTTTCATGTGTTTTCTGTTATTTTCTAGATTACTTGAATTCAACAGTTGCACCAGCATCTGTGAGCTTCTTCTTGAGTTCTTCAGCTTCTTCGCTAGAAACGTTTTCCTTGATTGTTGCAGGAGCTCCATCAACGAGCTTCTTAGCATCAACAAGTCCAAGACCTGTGATTTCACGAACAACCTTAATTACGCCTACCTTAGAGTCACCAGCGGCAGCTAATACAACATTAACTGTTGTAGGGCAGCTGCAGCAGCTTCTGTTGAGAGCAGCAACTGCTACTGGAGCAGCAGCAGAAACGCCGTACTTCTCTTCAATAGCCTTTACGAGTTCATTTAGTTCAAGAATTGTAGCTTCATCAAGATATGCTAGGATATCTTCCTGTGTTAACTTTGCCATGGATTAATTTCTCCTCTTCTATTTCTTTCTTAGGCAGCTGCCTCAGCAGCTTCTTTTACTTCTTCAGCAACCGGAGCAGCTCCGTTAGCTGGCTTTGCTTCAGCAACAGCATTCACAGCACGTGCGAATGAAGATACTGGAGCATTCAATACAGATAGCAACATGCTGAGCATGCCTTCTCTGTTTGGTAATGCAGAGAGTTCATTTACTGTGTTGAGATCAACAACCTTACCTTCAACAATACCACCCTTAAGAACTAATGCCTTGTGCTTCTTAGCAAACTTAGCCATTACACGAGCAGCACCAGTTTCATCACCACCGAATGCCAATGCGTTAGGACCTGTTAAGCAATCCTTAAGATCACCATATCCTGCATCTTCAGCAGCCTTACTAGCTAATGTGTTCTTATAAACCTTAAGCTCAACACCTTCAGCACGTAATGCTCTACGGAGTTCAGTAACCTCAGCAACTGAGAGGCCACGGTACTCGGCAACGATAGTGGATGAAGAGTTAGTGAATTTTTCCTTAATTTCGGAAACAACACCCTGCTTAGACTCTAATACAGTCTGATTCATACTTCACCTTCCTATTCTCTGTTATCGAATACACATTTAGAAAGAAAGCCCTCGCAGACAGCGAGAGCAAAAGTACATTAATATGAACTTTCATCTACCTCGGTAACCTTATTAAGCGTACGCCGTTACTGTCTGTGGTATTTGATAACGATGATATGATACCATGCATTTTTATAATGTCAAGTTCCATTTGCATTATTGTATTCTCAGCCCGATTCCCCTATCAACACCGCAAAAATTTCAAGGTCTACACAAAGGAAAATATACACCTTAAACTCCATGACGTTATATACTAAGGAGGATAGTTTCAAATGAATACAAGATTTCATTACAAGTATAGATTTTAGAAGGGAGCCTACCCATGAATCCGAGAGAATATTTAGAGATATTGCATATTGCAGAAAGGTTGAAAGATACCACACGTCACTGTACGACGAGTAAAAGACGCATCGAGAGTGTTGCCGAACATAGTTGGAGAATTTCCCTCATGGCCTTTCTTTTAAAGGATGAGTTCCCCGAATGCAGATATTGATAAAGTAATCAGTATGTGCTTAATTCATGATTTAGGCGAATGTTTTACCGTCGATATCCCAACATTCCTCAAAACTGATCATGACCGTGATATTGAAGATTCATTATTATCGCAATGGGTTAACACTCTCCCTGAAAACATCTCAACACGAATGACAGAACTATATAGTGAAATGAACAAACAAGAAACCCTAGAATCTAAAATATATAAAGCCTTAGATAAACTAGAAGCAGTTATCCAGCATAATGAATCACCAATTGATACATGGTCAGAGAATGAATATGAACTCAACAAAACCTATGCGTTTGATGTTGTACAATTCTCTTCATGGCTAACTTTGCTTAGAAAAGAGATACTTGCTGATACACTGCATAAAATTGATTCTGAAATCAAAAGAATAGTTACCTTCTATCACATATTTTAGATATCCTCAAAACACTTTAGATGCCAACAAATCTAAAGTGTTTTTCATTCCTATTCAAATGATGCATCTAACATCCAAACTGAAAATTGGTTTCTCAAAAACAGTAAAGGATGTGACTTATACCACATCCCTTATCGCATAATTGCGGTTATGCTTTCTAGATTATTTATTACCTTCAGCTAATTCTTCTTCTGTTAATGGTTTCTTTGTGACTGCTAAGATTGCCACGATGATCAGTGCACCGATTAACATATCTACTACATACCAAACTTGTCCTTCAATGACACCAGTAATCGCAACGATACCACCAAACGCTACAACGGAAGATACACCATGTACCATACCTAATGCTCCAGCGATTGCTGTACCGATTGCACATGCAATCCAAGTATGCTTGAAGTCTTTACCATGCAAATGGCCATGCACCTTCTGTGATACCACCTGAGGATAGTAAGAATGCAGAGATACCTACAGAACGATCTGCCTTTGTATAATGCTTTCTTAAGATGAATGACGCAAGACCCATACCGAGTGGAGGAATTGCACAGCACATACGGAATACACCGTTAGGTCCATAAATACCTTCAGCCATTAATGCAAGTGTAAATGCTGTGGCAGCCTTTGAACATGGACCGCCAAAGTCAGCTGCTGCTAATAGTCCAATTCCAAGTCCTAACAAGATTGCATTTGTTCCACTTAGGCCATTCATTACATCAACGATAACCTGTACAAACGCATTGATTGGTCCTGTTAATACATAGATGTAGAAAGATACCAACGACAAATGTTGTTAATAGAGGAATAAAGAATGTAGGGCATCATTGGCTTTTCAAAGGAGTCAATAACCTTCCAAGTCTTCATCCACTTAACAAAATAACCTACGATAAAACCTAATAGTAATGCGCCAATAAATCCTGTAGATAATTGATCTTCTCCGATAGGATTATTTGCGACATAACCCATAATCAAACCTGGAGCTAATGCAGGTTTTCCAGCGATAGCGTAAGCGATATATCCGCAGATAACCGGAACCATCATGGAGAAACCTGCAATACCTAAGCTATACACGTTCTGCCAGAACTGATTAGCTTGGAATAATTGCACCATTCTCGATATGACCTGTAAATAAAGTAAATGAGAATAACATACCACCAGCGATAATAACTGGTAAGAAATATGAGATACCTGTATTAAATGCTTTAAATATACTACGTCCAGTTTCTTTCAACTTATGATTCATCTCACTCATTTGCCAAAGCCTCCGCTCTATCAATTAATTTCTTGATATCTTTGATTGCTTGTGTTGGATCAACTTCGATAACCTTACCCTCATCACGTTTTTCATCAAAGCGTTCATCGCCTTCAATACCAATTGCGATAGCTAAAATAACGACATCAGCCGCATCGACTTCATCTTGTTCCAACTCATTATTGATGCCCATACCACCTTGTGTTTCAACCTTGCAGTCAATGCCTCTCTTCTTGCATTCCTGCTCGATTGCTTCTTGTGTCATGTACGTATGTGCGATACCTGCTGTACATGCACTTACTGCTACTAATTTCATACTTCCATCTCCTTTTCAATCAATTTCAAAAGTTCGTAAGACTCTTCAGGGCTCTTTGTATTTAAGAATTTTCTCGCGGAAATCTTCATGCATTAAATTCTTACTAAGCTCTGCCAGAATCTTCAAATGTTGCGTAGATCCTTTATCAGCAGGTACACCAATCATCATCATGTGATCCACCCTGTCTTCTCCATCTTCATTTGCCCATGTACATCCATTCAAGAATTTTACATAGATAACAAATGCTTGATTGACCGCAGCTGAGATTGCATGTGGAATTGCAATACCATAACCAATATAGGTCGCGATTACGTTTTCACGGTCAATAACAGCCTTAGCATATTCATCGTTATTATTTACAAATTCATTTGGTAAATGTGCAATATCTTCAATTGCCTCATACTTATCACGATAAACTTTATCCGTGAAAATCGTTAATTCTTTTGCAAACATTTTTGTCTCCTTTCGCCTGTATCCACATTGTCCATCTATTCAACAATCAAGAACAGTTCACTTTTTTCAATTTAGAAATGGAAATTCATTATACGGATTCTTCTTCAATCTTTACAGAATAATTTCATGTAACTTATCAAAACTCTGTGTACGAGATCAATTCCTTTGTATATTCATCAGAACTTACAATCTGACTGAGCACTTTATAAAATGCAGGCATGGTATCATCACCCTTCTCCTTCATGGATAACAGGAAGATAATCTGCACTGTATCCTTATCCCATTGAATTGGTTTTTGTAAGATACCAATCTCCACAAAACTTTCTTTACCCATTGGGTGGATTGGATGTGGTATCGCAACCATGTTTCCAAATGCGGTTGCACCAACGCTTTCTCTTTCAAGCACAGCTTTCTCAAAATCATTTGAGATATCAACTTTCTTCTGTGCTTGCATACACAAGAAATGGATTACTTCCTCTTTATCGTTATATGGTAAATCCCCAAAGAACATATCCTCACGGAAGTAGTTGAAGATTTGTAAGTCGCGTGTCTTTTGAATCATCGCATGCACATTTTCTATTGCACTCTTGCCTAAAAAGGCATTGACTTCAATGACTGGTATATTCAGTTTTTCTTCAATTGGCACAGTTGTCAGAATGTAATCAATACCCTCAAGATTCTGACTATGCAATGTATTTAAACTGGCTGTACCTACTACCTCTAGATTCTTACCAAACTTTTCCTCAATCTGATAGCGCAAAAGCTCTGAACTTGCTCGTCCACTTCCACAGACAATTAATACTTTTTCTTTCGTCTGTTTTTCGCGCTTCTTTTCTAGTGCAACGTTGAAAAGTGTATGCAATATACGCAATCTCATCTTTACAGATACATCTGTTATACATTTTCTTTAAAACTCCACAAGCAACAGTAGCCATTGAGTATGCTAGCACAAAGTGTTCACGAATCTGATTCGCTAGTGGATTATAACTTGCAATGTGATTCTGTAATCTGACTTTAATCGGTATGACGTGTAGGGATAACAATGTCGCAAGTTCAAAATCATAACGCAAATCAATACGGAAAGTTTCGTTGACCGCTTCCAACATTGCCAAAACAATCTCAAAAGTATCCTCATCCACAACCGAGTTACTCTGCTGTCCATTATTTAACGGATAATCTTCTTACTACTCAAATGCATTAGCACGTAATACACTTCACTATCCGGAAACTTTACATCAAATTCTTTTTCAATATCTTGAATAATAGCCTTGGTCATCACAAGGTCACTATCATTTTCCATCTGCTGTTCTGTTTCTTTGCCAAGAGGAATCACTTTGCCATCTAGGATACGCTGAATTGCGATATAGATGTGGAAGGTTAAATTATTGAGTGATAGATCAGATATCATAAAATTGTATTCTACAACTTTGTCTGAAATAATTTTATGGATACTGTCCAGTTGATTATTTTCCGGTAGTTGTTGCGTATAAAATGGTTCTTCCATTTGGATTCGAGTTAAACATAGACGGTACTGCTGTTCGCTACCAATTGCATGCATACCTTGATATGCACGATAGTCAATCTCAATACCAAAATCCGCAAGAATATTGCGGACAATCTTCATATCATTCTTTAGTGTTGCACGACTGATAAACATCGCATCCGCAAGGTCATCCATGCGCACACTTTCATCAGAAGTGAGTAAGGTTTCTATAATCTGGCGAATACGGTCTTGAGTTGTCAAAACTCTTTCTCGATTACTTTCGATAGACTGCAAATAATCCTCTAACTTTTCTTTATCTTGGATTTCAATTGAAATACCCTTACGTTCCATCTTGATGCTTGCCCCATTACAAACAAGCACATCATTGAGTGCTTCAATATCATTACGAATTGTACGAGCAGTCACACCAAAAAGATCTGCAATTTCTCGAATCGATGTACTGCGATCATTTTCCTTCACTAATAAGAAAAGTAATCTATCCTGTCTATCCATGCTATAAACCCTCTATTCTAATTATACGTATTGTCCAAAAAACCTTCAGACAATATGTTTCCCATAAAAATGTGAAATTCATTATCTCTTGCATGATATACTAAGCATATGAAAATTACAGAAGGCTACATGCCATATTTAAACTATCAAACCTACTACCGTATTGTCGGTGACATTACCAAACCTGCTTTAGTTCTATTACATGGTGGTCCTGGTTCTACGCATAACTACTTCGAACTACTTGATTCACTTGCTAGCGATGACTATTGCCTTGTCATGTACGATCAACTAGGTTGTGGAAATTCCTACGTTGAAGGTCACCCTGAATTATGGACACCTGAAACTTGGGTCAATGAGCTAATCGCATTACGCAAGCATCTCAACTTAACAAAGGTTCATCTTTTAGGTCAATCTTGGGGTGGCATGCTTGCGCTAGACTATGTATTACATTACAACCCTAGCGGTGTTGAATCCCTGATACTATCTAGCACATTATCTTCCGCTTCCCTTTGGGCAAGTGAACAACATCGCATGATTCGTTTTATGTCTGAAGTTGATCAACGTGCCATAGAGATTGCAGAAAGAACAGGCAATTACGAAAGTGAGGACTACATCATCGCAAATACTCACTTCATGCATGCACATTGTGCAGGTGTATATGAAATCGGTAAAGCACCCGATTGCTTAACACGCCCAAAGAAGACAGGAAAAGAAGCGTACCTCTATGGTTGGGGGCCAAATGAATATACACCAACCGGAAGTCTTGCGGGTTTTGAAGTGACAGATGAATTAAAGCATATCAATATTCCTACTCTTATTATATCTGGAACAAATGACTTATGCACTCCACTCGTTGCAAAGACAATGCATGACAACATCAAACATTCTACATGGCATTTATTCCCTAACTGTCGTCATATGGTCTTCGCCGAGGCAACAACCAATACATTCAATTATTACAATCATGGTTAAAACAAACTAAAGTGTATCCCATTAACGCAGGATACACTTTTCAAATATCTATTCTAGTAATCTACGATCATTGATTCCGAGCATAATCAACTTAGGTTCCTTAGGAAGACTATTGAACTCCATTTTTGTTATTTCCTTTACGATTAACTGATTATCTTCCCATGTCAGTAGCTCAATCTTGAGAATTTCATGTGTACTACGATTATTTTCAGTATAGATCAGCCCTTTGTGATCCTGTAATAGCGTAAACCATCCATATGTTTCAGATGGACTCAATTTCATTTGAGATGGATTATCTATCTGGAAAACAGCATCCGAGGCAATGCATGTTTGGGTTTCTGGATCATATCCAAAAATTTTCGCCACTGCGATAAGTTGAGCATGATAGAACTTTTCCACAATCAATTGTGGGATATCATGATTCAGATACACAATGCCATACATTACATTATCCGAGACTGTATCACCCATACCAAAATCATATGCATCAATGTTATCTAACAATTCATTGTACGCATGTAGTGCTTCTGTCACCTCTGGAGAAACTGTTTCCTTTGGCTCTGGAGTTTCTTTCTTTTGTTCTGTAACGGATGTGGATGTTGTATTTTTGTACTACTGCTCGTTGATGGTGTGCATGCTGTAAGGAATAATGTACCTACACACGCTAAGATTCTACACATTTTCTTCATGGTCATTCCCCCCTATGTGTAAAAACCATGCAATCACTCTATCAGTTATCAATTGTCGTCTAATTTACTATTTTTCAATGATCAGTAAATCCACAAAGTCTGTTTTCCAACCTGTATTTTCTGATAGAGGAATTGTAATACTCTTTTGTAGAGTTAAATGTAGTCCGCATCAAATTCTAAGATTTTTCCTAATTCTGTTGTTTGTTTCTGTAGTTTGGTGTTACAGATTGCTGCTGCCTTATCTCCTAAATAACGAATACCATGTAACTTATATTCTGTATTCGTAAATAGGTTTCGCCAAAATCAGTTCAGATAAATCCTTATCCGATACTAGTTCCCAAGGTCTGTTGTGTATTCAATAGATGATTATCTTTCTGTCACACACGGATATGAGTCTCCATACGCATATGCAGTAATGACTCTCTTTGCTATCTAGTGAGATACTCTTTGCCTCTAATGTATCTGGGTCCATACTTGATTAAACTAAGCGTCTCTGGTAATGTACTTTCCCATCATAAAACGACTATCGTATGGATTTTCAACCGTGATAATTTTGCCATTTACATATAAGAGTTCTTCAAATTCAACTGAAGTATAACGCCAGTTGTCTACATATTCGACCTTGTTTGTCTCTTCATCTAGATATACTAGCTCATATTGATCTTGAACCATGTCATATCCAATAAAGTAGAGTTTTGTACCAATTTCAACTGCACGATAAATCGATGAATGAACCACTGGTGATGTAGTTGCCTTATGATCTGGACTTGTGTATTGGATTGTATCGCGTATTTCACCTACTGTTCCATCATCAATGTTAATCACTTCAATTCTGCCATTTATTCCATTGAGAGCAAGTTTTACAGTATATATGGTTGATTCAAATACGCCCTTGGTCATTGAGAATGTTGAATATCCTGCAGTAGATTCAAAGAGTAAAGATTTATTTCCGCCAAAAGAATATGCTAGTATCGTATTTCCTTCTTGGGAATAGATCTGCCTGCAGTATTTACTTTATCACTTTAGAATTCTAGTTGTCTGTATCACTGCTTTACAAAAACAATCTTTTGTTTGTGGATTCATCTTTCCATTTTTGATGAATGGAATAGAAACTTACAACATAGTCATCTTTCGTTACATCTTCGCAACCTTCTCTAGCTGTTCCAGTTTAATATTCCCAGGAAATAACAATTATTCCGATGACTGATAGAATTAAAAGTCTGCTCTTTTTCATGTTCTGAATCAATGGATAATCCTCCTTTATACATTTACTCAATTACTTCTATCTCATGTGGATAGTGATTTAGTACCTCACAACCATCCTTTGTTATCAAAACTAAATCTTCAATACGACAACCTAAGATACTTGGATGATAGATACGGTTCAATCGAGAAGATATTTCCCTTCTACCGTTACGTCGGTAAATGCTTGTGATACATCTCCCATATTCATGTGTTTCTGTTGCCAATGAAAATGCCCAAGTCGATGTGTAAAAGTCTTACTACCATAACCACCATCTGTGATGATGTTTCAGGCTATCGCATCAATATCACAAGTCTGCCCACCTGGTTTAATAACTCTGCACGTTCATTTGCCTTGCGAACAAGGTTTGTAGACTTCTATTTGTTCTGCAGTTGGATACTTTCTTGTAGAGAAGGTTCTTGTCATATCTGAGACAATAGCCATTTCTACCACACAACCAACGTCGAAGATACTGTATCACCTTCCTGTAATACCGTGTCATCTGGCATATGTGTGGGTCTGCCGCATTCTTTCCAAAGGCAACAATGAGGCTCAAAGAATATCCGCTTGCGCCTAGACTTTTGTAGATATGGCTAGCATTTGTGAGGCCAACCTCTCTATGTTACACCTTCGTGTATGAGTTTCTTAAACTCAGCCATCGCTAAGTCATTGATATGAGATGCTGCCCGCATGAGTTCTTGTTCACGAGCATCTTTCACAGCTCGTGTATGATCAACTGCGTAAGATCAAGTTTAAGATTCGTTGCTATGCTTTTCTTCATCGTAAAGGGTTAGGAATCTAGCTAGCGCAATCCATCTACACCCTCAGCTCTATTTTTATCGATAAACTTTGAAATGATCATTTTGTAATTCTATCTGTGTCTTTATAATACTCTCTCTTACATCCAATCTCTTCAGAAAAACGGAATAATTGATTCAAAAATCAAACTGGTTCAATTCGCTTTCAATTAATATTCCAGGAATCTTTCTTCTGGTTCTATTCTCTTTACAAAGATATACAGTAGTGGATGTAATCAATAAACAATCTGTAAAATTGAAAAAAAAAAAAATTGTTCTATTCTCCGGGATGTGGCAGCATCAACGTTTGCTGCTGGCTGGACATTCAATGTGCGGTATCGCGGTACCAGAAGTAGATGCGCAAACATATGTTTAATGGATTACAATTCTGGTGCAGTACTTGCATCATAACCCAGACCAACGTCTGTCGTTAACAAAAATGATGACGAGGCTACGTGAGTGGTGCGGCGATTACGATTATCCATAATGAAGATATGTTACCATTGGCGAAAGTGCTTGGGGTAGAAACTTCCCTGATTCTTCAAAATGTTCTTAAATTTAAATCAACAAGTATCCGTTGATGATTTTAAACAAAGGGATTATCATTGTTTCGGTAATGATGCTTGTGTCGCAGTGGCTGAACATATTTCTGGTACCGTGGCTAACTTCGTTGATACCATGAATAAATACGTTCAACAATTTGGCTTATACCAACTTCACGACTCACACACGGTTTAGACATGATCCAAATCAATATTCAACTGCTCGTGATATGGCGATTATTGGTGCATATTATTCGTGAGTTTACCTAGAGAATATAAAATCTGCACGAAAAGACTTCACCTTTAACAAAAGTCAAACTAACTACTTGTAACGGCTTACTGGACGGACGAAAACCATTAATGTAGACGGCATGAAAACGGGTCACACTAGCCAGCAGGTTATAACCTTGTTGCATCAGCGACAAGTCCAAATATATGCGTTGATTTCTGTTGTGATGGAGCGTACCAACCTATAAAGGTCGTAGTAGAAAGCAAAAATCTCTTACAATGGCTGCCAACTTTGGCATTAAAAGCCACAAGCCAATGAAAAATTTCTTCAATCGGTTACTACGGTGATAAAGGTGAAGTTCAACTTGGTTTGTACAAGATGGCTTACAGTGCCAAAGAGCCAAACAAAGCAGACTTAAAAGCACGTTACGAATTGAGATAGCAAATGCTTACAAGCACCTTTAACAAAAGGTCGGTTGATTGGTAAAAATCGTTTTATCAACTAGATGGCAAGGATGTGGCCAGTTGTTAATCTTTCAAACGATTAGAAGACGATGCAGAAGCGTTTCTTTCGGTAAAGGTTGGGACTGGTTAGTGTTAACGAAATAGGATTGTGTTGATTAAAGGCCTTGAAAATTAACCACTTCCCCATTT